>Ga0187893_10001512_pt1 | contig 55546 bp, 42 predicted proteins | sample MA1701074metaG_FD_139574 | JGI IMG/M metagenome (GOLD analysis project Ga0187893, IMG submission 139574) | White microbial mat communities from a basaltic lava cave in the Kipuka Kanohina Cave System on the Island of Hawaii, USA - MA170107-4 metaG ...
GGTGGAGGTGAGCACCAAGCCGTTCATCAACCTGGTCTGGCTCGGCGCGGTGGTCATGCTCTTGAGCGCGTTCCTGTCCATGGCGCGCCGCATCCAGGACGTCCGCCGGGAGCGCGCGGCGGCGTAGCGGCCGGCGATCCCGCGACCGCCTGCGAACTCCGCCGCGTCCGCCGCGGTGGTCCGGGGCTCGGGGGATCTCGCTTCGGGGGACGCTCGCCGGGTGCATCCCTGCACCCGGCGAGCTCGTCCGGCGGCGCGCTCCGGCTTCCTGCCTCCCGCGCGCCGCCGGGCGCCCCCTGTGCGAGACCCCCTCTCCCCGGACCACCGCGGCGGACGCTGCATGCTGGCCTCGCGAGCGGCTTCGGACGTGGATCCAGAGGCTTGCTTACTGCTCATCCGTGCAGTAGGCTCCGCCCGGTGCCGGATCCCGACCATGTTCGAATCCCTCAACGACCCGGTGGACGTGCTCACCGCGTTCGTGGACGGCTCCATGCGCCCCATCCGCTTCCGCTGGCAGGGCCGTGTCGTGCGCGTGCGCCGGGTGACCGGCCAGTGGGCGCGGCGGGAGGGCCAGACGGTCTTACGCTACTTCGCGGTCCAGGGCGCCCGAGACGACAGCTACGAGCTCTGCTACGACGCCCGCGGACCGGCCTGGGTGCTGTGCCGCGCCTGGGTGGGGCCCGGATGAGCGCTCCGCCGTGATCCTGCTCGTGGACATGGACGCGTTCTTCGCGTCGGTCGAGCAGGCGCAGCACCCGCACCTGCGCGGCAGGCCGGTCATCGTCTGCGGCGACCCGAGCCGCCGCGGCGTCGTGACCGCGGCCTCGTACGAGGCGCGCCCCTCGGGCGTGCGCGCCGGCATGCCGCTCGCCGAGGCGCGGCGGCTGTGCCCGGACGCCGAGTACGTGGAGGGCGATCCACGCAAGTACGTTGAGAAGTCGCTCGAGCTGCTCGAGCTCTTCCTGGAGCTCACGCCTGACGTGGAGCCGTTCAGCGTGGACGAGGCGTTCCTCGACCTCCAGCGCCTGCCCGGGCGCGGCCGCACGCTCGCCGAGGCCGAGGCGATCGCCCGCGAGCTGCAGGCGCGCATCCACGAGCACCACGGCCTCGGCGCCTCGATCGGGGTCGGCCCGAACAAGCTGATCGCCAAGATGGCGTCCGGCGTCCACAAGCCGCGCGGCATCACCGCGCTCGGCGAGGAGGAGTTCCGTGGCGTGTTCTGGCCGCAGGAGGTGCGGGCGCTGTGGGGCGTGGGTCCGAGGCTGAGCGAGCACCTGGCCACGCTCGGCATCGCCACCGTGGGCCAGCTCGCGCACGCCCCGCCGGCGCTGCTCAAGCGCACGTTCGGCGTGGTCGGCGAACATCTGATCGAGGCCGCGTGGGGCCGCGACCGCACGCCCGTGATCCCGTATCACGAGGGCGTGGATCCCAAGTCCATGGGGCACGAGGTGACGCTCCCCGAGGACTGCCGCGCGCCCGAGTTCCTCGAGGGCACGCTGCTCAGGCTCTCGGACCAGGTCGCGCGCCGGCTGCGCGCCGACGGCTTCCGCGCCCGCACGGTCACGGTCAAGCTCCGCGATTTCCGCTTCCGCACGATCACCCGCCAGCGGGCGCTCGGGAGCGCTGCGGACGACCATGCCGGGATCTTCGAGGTGGCGCGCGCGCTGTGGCGCGAGCACTGGAAGGGCGAGCCGCTGCGACTGCTCGGGGTCTCGGCCTCGGCGCTCGAGCACGCGAGCGAGGAGCAGCTCGAGCTGTTCGCCCGCGACGAGCGCTCGCGCGCACTGCGCGAGGCGCTCGACCGAGTGCGCGACCGGCTCGGGGAGGCGTCCGTGGTGCCCGCGGGCTCGCTCGCCTACCGGCGCGCGCTAGGGCACGTGCCGTTCGGGGCGGTGCGCGCCGAGCCGGGCACGCGCGCCGCGGGGCGCGCGAGCCACGTGCCCGGCGGCTATGGCGAGGGCGCTGATCCCTCGGCTCCGGATCCCACGCAGATCAAGCCGCGCGGCCCCCGCGGCGCGAAGCGCGGATGAGCGCCGGACGCGCGGTGTGGATCGGCACGTCGGGCTATTCGTTCGCCGACTGGGTGGGGCCCTTCTACCCGCCGGGCACGCGGAGCGCCGACTTCCTCGACCACTATTCCCGCCACTTCGACTGCGTCGAGGTGAACGCCACCTACTACCGCATCCCGCTCCCGGGCACACTCGAGCGAATGGCGGGGAGGACCCCGTCCGGCTTCCGGTTCATGGTCAAGCTCCACCAGGCGATGACGCACGAGCGTTCGCTCGAGCCACCGCTCGTGCGCGAGTTCCTCGCCGCCATCGAGCCGCTCAAGTCCGCGGGCAAGTACCACGGGCTGCTCGCCCAGTTCCCGTGGGCGTTCCGGCGTGACACGGAGGCGAAGGCGCACCTCGAGCGTCTGCGCGCGGCGCTGCCCGGCGAGCCGCTGTGGGTGGAGTTCCGGCACGACTCGTGGATGCACCCCCGGCTCCCGGACTGGCTCGCCGAGCGCGAGATCGGCTACTGCGCGGTGGACGAGCCCGCGCTCCCGGGGCTCGTGCCCCCGGTCGCGCACGTCACGAACGGCACGGGCTACGTCCGCTTCCACGGCCGGAACGCACGGAACTGGTGGGGGAGCGGCCGGCGCACGCCGGCCGCGGCGACCTCCGGCGACACGGGCGGCTCGGGCGCCGCCGCTGCGGCGGGCGCCGCCCGCGGCCGTACGGGCGGCTCCCGCGAGCAGCTCCGCTACGACCACGACTACACCGAGCGCGAGCTCACCGAGTGGATCGCGCGCGTCCAGTCGCTCGCGCAGCAGGCGAAGCAGACTTATCTCTTCTTCAACAACTGCCACGCCGGGCAGGCGGCGCGGAGCGCCAAGCTCATGGAGGAGCTGCTGCGTCGCTCGGGCCTGCCGCTGTGATCCGGGCGCCGGCGCGTTGACGGCCCCCAGCGCCGCGGCTACGGTGCCGCGCGTCGCGAGCCGGGGAGCGGCGCCGCACAGGGAGGTGACATGGATCACGGACCGAAGTCGTGGTGGGCCGAGTTCCTCGGCACGTTCGCGCTCTGCTTCGTGGGTCAGGGCGCCATCGTCCTGCAGCAGGCCGAGGGCAGCGGGAGCCTGCTTGTGGTCGCCGCCGCGCACGGCCTGGCGCTCGCCACCATGATCTCGGCGCTCGCCGCTTGGTCGGGCGCCCACTTCAACCCGGCGGTGACGCTGGGCTTCGTGATCACGCGGCGCATGTCGCTCACGTCCGCCATCACCTACTGGCTCTCGCAGCTCACCGGGGCGATCGCGGCCAGCTTCCTGCTCCGCTCGATCGTGCCGGGGGAGGCCGGGGAGGCGGTCCACTTCGGCGTCCCGATGATCGCCGAGGGCGTGTCGACGTCGCAGGCGCTGCTGCTCGAATTCGTGCTCACGTTCTTCCTCGTGACCGTGATCTGGGGCACGATGGTGGACGAGCGCGGGCCCAAGCTCGGCGGCTTCGCCATCGGGCTCGTCCTGTCCGCGGGCATCCTCGTGGGCGGGCCGCTGACCGGCGCCGCGATGAACCCCGCGCGTGCCTTCGGCGCCGCCTGCGCCTCGGGCGTGTGGACCCACCACTGGGCCTACTGGCTCGCGCCGCTCCTCGGAGGGGCGGCCGCCGCGCGCGTCCACCACGCGTTGATGCGGGCCCGGTGACGCCGGCCGAGTCGCGCCCGGCGGCGTTCGTCACCCGGCCGCCCGGGCGGGTGCTGTTCCTGTGCATCCACAACTCGTCGCGAAGCCAGATGGCGGAGGGCTTCGCGCGCCTGATCGCGCCGCCCGGCGTCGAGGTGATGAGCGCGGGCACGGAGCCGCGGGACGTGCACGTGCGCGCGCGCGAGGTCATGTCCGAGGTGGGCGTGGACCTCGCCGGCCAGAGCTCGAAACACCTGGACCAGGTCCCGTGGCGCGAGGCCGACACGGTGGTGACGCTGTGCGGCGAGGCGGACGAGGCGTGCCCGCCCCTGCCCGCCGTCGTGCGCCGCGTGCACTGGCCGCTCCCCGACCCGAGCGCCGCGCCCAGGGCGAAGCAGCTCGAGATCTTCCGCGAGGTCCGCGACGAGATCCGCTGGCGCGTCGCCAGCCTGTGGCCGAGGAGCGGCTAGACGCGGCGCGGACGCGACCGCTCCGCGGGCCCCGGGCCCGCGCTACCTCAGCCTGCGCTCGCTCGTCACCGCGGTGTGCTTCTCCTGCACGAACGTCTCGGCCTCGGAGACGTCCTTCGGGCTGCCGATGAACAGCGGCGTACGCTGATGCAGCGCGGCCGGGGGCAGCTCCATGATGCGGCGGCGGCCGTCGCTCGCCGCGCCGCCGGCCTGTTCGGCGACGAATGCCAATGGCGCCGCCTCGTAGAGCAATCGAAGCTTGCCGTTGGGGTTCTTCCGGTCGCCCGGATACAGGTAGATCCCGCCGTACAGGAGGTTCCTGTGGAAGTCGGCCACGAGCGAGCCCACGTAGCGCGCGCTGTAGGGCCGCGCGGTGTCCTTGTCGTCGCACTTGAGGTAGTCCACGTAGCGCTTCACACCCTCCGACCAGCTCGCGTAGTTGCCCTCGTTGACGCTGTAGATGCGGCCGCGTTCCGGCGTGCGGATGTTCGGGTGCGAGAGCAGGAACTCGCCGATGCTGGGCTCGTACGTGAAGCCGTGGACACCGTCTCCCGTCGTGTACACGAGCATCGTGCTCGAGCCGTACAGCACGTAGCCGGCGCAGAGCTGGCGGCGGCCGGCCTGGAGCACGTCCTCGTGGGTTCCACGACCGGTGCGCGTCAGTCGCGGCAGGATGGAAAAGATCGTGCCGATGTTGACGTTGGCGTCGATGTTGGACGAGCCGTCGAGCGGGTCGAAGTTGACGACGTAACGGCCGATCGGGGCGCCCTCCTGCACCTGGACGATGTCCTCGTCTTCCTCGGACGCCACGACCGCCAGCTGCCCGGTCGAGCCCAGGACCCTCATGATGGTCTCGTGCGCGTACACGTCCAGCTTCTGGACCTTCTCGCCCTGGACGTTCGTCCCGCCGGTATCGCCGAGCACGTCCACGAGTCCGGCGCGGATCACGGCCTTGTTGATCATCTTGGCGGCGAGCGCGATGTCGAGCAGCAGGCTCGTGAACTGCCCGCTGGCCTCGGGGTGCTGGCGCTCCTGCTGCAGCACGAACTGCGCGAGCGTCACGGCGCGATCGCTCATGGCGGTCTCCGTGGTCAATCCGACAATCCCGTGACGTCCTCCGGGCCCCGGCGCGACCCGACGGACTCGGCGAACACCGGGAACGAGCCCGGCACCGGCGGCGCGAAGCGCGTGGCCAGCTCGCGCGTGCCATCCACCCGGAGCTGCCTGAGCAGGAACGTGAACCGCTCCTCGAGACGCCCGCCGATAGCCGCGCGCACTTCGTCCGGCAGGCTCCACAGATCGTGTTTGCGGGCGCCGAGCGCCTTCTTGCGCACCTTGTAGAAGAACTGCTCGTCGGTGTCGGAGGCCTTCCGCTCGCCGGCCTCGTTCGCGCGCAGCCCGTCGTAGATCGAGGCCCTGAGCTCGGCGGGGAAGTCCGGGTGGTCGAATATCATGTTCTGGAACTCGGTCGCGAGGTGGATCTCGCAGGCGCCGCGCTTCGGGAACTCGCTGAACAGCTCGGCCGGCAGCGTCGAGGCGCCGTGCTGGACCGCGCCGGCGAAGCCGTAGCGCTCGCGCGAGAGCTTCGAGAGCGCCTCGAGCGTGTCGAGGTCGAGCTTCACCCTGGCGATCGTGCCGTCCGGGAGCGGCACGCCGCCGTGGCTCGTGCCGGTCTGGATCGAGATCTTGCTCATGCCGGGCTTGGCGGGGGCGAGTCGCGTCAGCTCGCGGCGGAAGACGTCCACGAACGCCACCAGCTCCTCGGCGGTGGAATTCTTGCCGCCCACCTCGCCGATCTCGCCGCCCACCGAGACGGTGACGCCGGCCGGCTCGTGCTGGCGGATGAACGCGGTGGCCTCGGCGCACAGCCGGCCGTTCACGGCCTGCTGCGCCTCGTGCGTCGGCTGGGAGAGGTCCACGAGCGTCGAGGTGTCCACGTCGATGTTGTAGAAGCCGGCCCTGAGCGCCTCGGCCGTGAGCTCGAGCACGGTCGTCTTCTCGCCCTCGGGGTCGCCCGCGTACTTCTTCGCGTTGATCTGGAAGTGATCGCCCTGCAGGAACACGGGCCCCGTCCAGCCCTCGCGCAGGGCCGCAGCCAGGACGACGAACGTGTACTCCGCGGGCCGCTGGCCGGTGTAGCTGATCTCCGAGCGGGCGATCTCGCACAGGACGGCGCCGGCGTCGAGCTGCCGGCGGGCGCGGAACAGCGCCCGCGCCGTGTCGTAGGCCATGCCGCGGATGTTGATGGCGGGCACGGTGAACGTGGCAGGCGCATCGCCGCGGCCGCGGGCCAGGTAGAGCTCGTGGATCGAGGCGGGGTAGAGGCCGTTCGAGCGGCACTGATCGAGCACGCCCTGGCGGGCGGCCTCGCGCACGCCGTCGGCGCCGAACACACCAGCCCAGACGAGCCGGTCGAGCGCGTCGCTGTTGCCGGTGGCGAGCACCGCCACCGCCTGGCGCACTTCATCCAGGGTCTTGAGCAGCGTGGGCATGGGGGGAGTCCTGGGCGGGCCCTGCGGCCGGCCTCCGGGGGGCGGCGGGAGGGTCGCGCGGTTCGGGGTCCGGTGAGTGGGGACAATCGTCGACGGATTATAGTCCGCGGCCCGGGCTGCGTAAACGGTTGCCGTCGGCCGGACTGCGACCGGCGACCCCGGCGCTCAGGCGGAGGCGGCCCCGAGCGCGACGATGCCGTCGCGGGCGCTCCGGACCTCGGCGAAGCGGTGCGGGTCGAACGTGCCGATGCCGGGGGCGCGGTTGAACGCGAGGACGCGGGCGAGGTCCTCGGTGCAGGCCGGGGCGAGCCCAAGTCCGTGTCCGGTGTGGCCGGCGCAGATGGCGAGGTGGTGGGCCGCGTCGAGCCAGCCCACGAGCGGCCGCCCGTCGCGCGCGAACGCCATGGTCCCCGCCCAGCGGCACTCCACCGCCGCGCCGCCCGGCACCAGCTCGCGCAAGCCCTCCTCGATGCGCGCCTGGATCGCCGGCGTGGGCTCGGTCTCGTAGCCGGTCTCGGCCTCGAACGCGGTGTTGCGCCAGCCGCCGATCAGCAGCCGGCCGTCGTCGAGCTGCCGCCAGTACTGGTAGCCGTAGTTCGCGTACACCGGCCGCGGGTCGAGCCGCGCGGCGATCGGCGCGGTGCACAGCATCTGGCCGCGGCGCGGCACGATGAGCGGCTCGAGCGCGGGCACGAGCCGCGGCGCCCAGGCGTTGCTCGCGATCACCAGCACGCGCGAGCGCACGCGGCGGCCGTCCGCCTGCGCCTCCCACATGCCGTCACGCCAGCGCGCGCCCGTCACGTGCGTGCCCTCGTGCACACGGGCCCCGCGCCGCACCGCGTCGGCGGCGAGCCCGTGCAGGAACGCGACCGGGTCGAACACGCCGTCCTCCGGCACCTCGAAGGCGCCATGGAAGCCGCCGCGCGCGTGCGCCGGCAGCACGTCCGCCGGCGAGAGCTCGCGCATGGGGAAGCCGTCGTGGCGGAGCTCTGGCAGCGCCGCGCGCAGGTCCTCCGTCTCCTCCTCCGAGCGCGTGAGGCGCAGGCTGCCCGGGACCCGGTAGCCGCACTCGATCCCCAGGCTCTCGACCCAGGCGGCGATGCGCCGGTGGCTCCTGCGGCTCACCTGGAGCAGGGCGCGCGCGCCCTCGCGCCCCCACAGCGCCACGCGCTCGGCGTAGGGTTCGGCGGGGATCGCGAGCAGGAAGCCCGCGTTCCGGCCGCTCCCCTCGCCGGCGAGCCGGCCGGCCTCGAGCAGCGCGACCGCGCCGCCCTGCTCGGCCAGCGTCCAGGCGAGCGTGATGCCGGTGATGCCGCCGCCGATCACGGTGACGTCGGTCTCGAGATCGTCGGCCAGCCCGGGGTAGGGTGGCGGCGCTGCGGCCCACCAGGGCGTCGGAGGCGTGCGGGAGGGCAAAGTCACGCGTCCATTCTGCGGCTCGCCGATGCGCGCAGCAAGTCGCGGCGGTCGCGGCCGCGGGCGCGCGCGCGCCGGCGGCGGCGTTGACACTCCCCGGCGCAGGGGCTTCAATCGGAACGTATCCCTCCACCGGCCGCATGCGCGAACCCCGCGGAGCCTCCGTCTTGGACCCGTCCGCCACCTTCGTCTGCCGACTGCGCGTGAACGGGGACGTGCGCGAATGCGCGGTCTCGCCCTCGACCACGCTGCTCGAGGCTCTCCGCTACGGGCTCGGCCTCGTGGGCTCGAAGCAGGGTTGCGACAAGGGCGACTGCGGCGCCTGCACGGTGCAGGTGAACGGCGAGCCGGTGCTCGCCTGCATAACGCTCGCGCTGGCCTGCGAGGACCGCGCGGTGCGGACCGTCGAGGGCCTGGCCGAGGCCGGGGTGCCCCACCCGCTCCAGGACGCGTTCGACCGCACCGGCGGCGCCCAGTGCGGTTTCTGCACGCCCGGCATGCTGATGAGCGCGCACGCGCTCCTCGAGCGCGACCCGGCCCCGACGCGCGAGGCGATCGCCCACGCGCTCTCCGGCAACCTGTGCCGCTGCACGGGCTACACGAAGATCCTCGACGCCGTGGAGCTGGCCGCGGCCGAGCTGCGCGAGCGCGCCGTGCGGAGCGCGGGGTGAGCGGCCCGGAGCGCCCGCATCGCGCCCCCGGCGGGAAGCCGGGCATGGCGGTGCCGCAGGGCCGGCAGATGCCGCGCGACGACCGGCTCCGCCCGCCGGAGTGGGCGGCCGGGCGCGCCGCGCCGCCCAACGGCGGGCGATTCCACGTGATCGGCACGCGGCAGCGCAAGGTGGAGGGGCTCGCCAAGGTCACCGGGCGCGCGATCTACGCCGACGACCTGGTGCTGCCGCGCATGCTGCACGGCAAGCTCCTGCGCTCGATCCACGCCCACGCCCGCATCGTCTCGATCGACGCGGGCGCGGCGCTCGCGATGCCGGGCGTGCACGCGGTCATCACCGGGCGCGACCTGCCCGAGTACTACGGCATCATCCCGTGGACCCAGGACGAGCAGGCACTGTGCGAGACCAAGGCGCGCTACGTGGGCGACGCCATCGCCGCGGTGGCCGCCGACAGCGAGTGGCTGGCCGAGGAGGCGCTGCGGCGCATCCGCGTCGAGTACGAGGTGCTGCCCGCGGTCATGGGCATCGATGAGGCGCTCGCCCACCCCGAGCGGCAGGTGAACGAGAAGGCCACCGAGGGCAACGTCTCGAAGCACGTGCACCTCGAGTTCGGCGACGTGGACGGGATCCTGGCGGCGAGCGACGAGGTGGTGGAGGCCGAGTACTGGTACGAGGGCAGCACGCACGCCCCCATCGAGCCGCACTGCTGCGTCGCCGAGTTCGACGCGACCGGCTTCCTGACCGTGTGGTCGAGCACGCAGGTGGCGCACTACCTGCACCGCGACCTGGCGAAGGTGCTCGGGCTCCCGACCCAGCGGATCCGCGTCATCCAGCCGGTGGTGGGAGGGGCGTTCGGCGGCAAGAGCGAGCCGTTCTCGCTCGAGTTCTGCGCGGCGAAGCTCGCGATGCTCACCGGGCGGCCGGTCAAGTTCCTGTACACGCGCGAGGAGGTGTTCTACGCGCACCGCGGCCGGCATCCGATGCGCATGCGCTACCGCACCGGCGTGCGCCGCGACGGCATGCTCACCGCGACCGACGCGCGCATCGCCATCGACGGCGGCGCGTACTCGAGCTTCGGCCTCGTCACCACCTACTACTCGGGCCAGCTCCTCACCGCGCCGTACGCGCTGCCGGCCTACCGCTTCGACTCGACGCGCGTGTTCACGAACAAGCCGTGCTGCGGCCCCAAGCGGGGGCACGGCTCGGTGCAGCCGCGGTTCGCGTTCGAGTGCCAGCTCGACAAGCTCGCGGAGCGGATCGGCATGGACCCGATCGAGCTGCGGCGGCGGAACCACATCGGCGAGCACGCGCGCACCGTGAACGGCATGCGGGTGACCTCGAACGGCTTCCTCGAGTGCCTGGACCAGGTGGAGCGCGCCTCCGGCTGGAAGGAGCGCTGGCGGCGGCTCCCGCACGGGCGCGGCCTCGGCGTGGCCGGCAGCATGTACATCTCGGGCACGAACTACTGCATCTATCCCAACGAGATGCCGCAGTCGGGCGTGCAGCTCAAACTCGACCGCTCCGGGCGCGCCACCGTGTTCTGCGGCATCAGCGACATCGGGCAGGGCGCCGATTCGGTGCTCGCGGCCATCGTCTGCGAGGAGCTGGGGCTGGACCTGCGCGACGTGCGCGTGGTGGCCGCGGACACCGACCTCACCCCGGTGGACCTGGGCTCGTACTCGAGCCGGGAGACGTTCATGTGCGGGAACGCCTGCCTGGACGCCGCCCGCAAGCTGCGCGAACTCGTGGCCGGCACGCTCGCCGAGCGCTGGGGCGTGCCGCCGGGCGAGGTGGTGCTCGCGAACGGCATGGCCGTGGCCGCGGGCGACCCCGAGCGCCACTCGATGACGGTGAAGGAGGCCTTCCAGGCCGCCGAGTCGCGGCACGGCACGCTCGGCAGCGTGGGCTGGTACCAGAGCCCGAAGCTGGGCGGCGACTACCGCGGCGGCACGATCGGCGCCTCGCCGGCCTACTCGTTCACCGCGCACGTCGCCGAGGTGGACTGCGACCCGGAGACCGGCGTGGTGAAGGTGGTGAAGCTGTGGGTCGCGCACGACTGCGGGCGCGCGCTCTCGCCGGTCGCGGTCGAGGGCCAGATGGAGGGGAGCGCGTGGATGGGCTTCGGCGAGGCGCTGTTCGAGACCCACACGTTCAAGCCCGCGGTCGAGGGGCACGGGCCGGGGCTCCACCACGGGCCGAGCCTGCTGGACTACCGCATGCCGACCTCGCTCGACTCGCCGGAGATCGAATCGCTCATCGTCGAGAGCGTGGACCCCGAGGGCCCTTACGGCGCCAAGGAGGCGGGCGAGGGCCCGCTCCACCCGAGCGTGCCCGCGATCGCGAACGCCATCCACGACGCGCTCGGCATCCGCTGCGACCGGCTGCCGTTCGACCCGCCCGCCGTGCTCGAGCTCCTGCGCGCGAGCGACGCGCGGACCGCGTGGGAGCGCGCGCGGGCCGTGCGCCAGGCCGCCGGGGCGGGGCGCTGACGTGCTCACGCTCCCGCGCTTCGAGTGGGTGAGCCCCACGAGCGTGGACGCCGTGCTCGAGGAGCTGGCGGCGCACCCGGGCGAGTGCTTGCTGGTGGCCGGGGGCACCGACGCGGTGCCGAACCTGAAGCACCGCCTGCACGAGCCCCGGCGCGTGGTCTCGCTCGGCCGGGTCCGCGCCCTGCGCGCCGTGCAGGAGGCCGATGGCGGGCTCGAGCTGGGTGCGCTCGTGACGCTCGCCGAGCTCGCGCGCGAGCCGCGGCTCTCGACCGACTTCGCCGGCGTGGCGCGCGCGGCCTCGCTCGTGGCCTCGCCGCAGATCCGCAACATGGGCACGCTCGGCGGGAACCTGTGCCTGGACACGCGCTGCACCTACTACAACCAGACCTACTTCTGGCGCGAATCCCTCGGCTTCTGCCTCAAGAAGGACGGCGTGCGCTGCCACGTCGTGCCTCAGGGCCGGCGCTGCGTCGCCGCGCACTCCTCGGACGTCTCGCCCGCGCTGATCGCCTACGGCGCCCTGGTGGAGATCGCCGGCCCCGGCGGGGTGCGGCGCGTGCCGTGCGACGAGTTCTTCGTCGGGGACGGCATCCACAACAACGTCCTGAAGGGCGACGAGCTCGTGACGCGCGTCGTCCTGCCGGCCGCTTCCCGCGGCCAGCGCGGCGCCTACGGCAAGCTCCGGCCGCGGGCGGCCATCGACTTCCCGATGCTCTCGGTGGCGGTGGCCGCGCGCGGGGAGGCGGGGTGCCTCGCGTCGCTGCGCGTGGTGGTGAGCGCGCTCGGGGCCAAGCCGCGGCTCCTGGGCGGGCTCGCGCCGCTCGCCGACGGCCGGCCGGCCGACGAGGCCACGTTCGCGGCGGTGGCGGCGGCGGCCGCGAAGCAGTGCCGGCCGCTCATCAACGTGCCCTACGACGACGACTGGCGGCACGCCATGGTGCCGGTGATGGTGACGCGCACGCTGCGCGAGGCGTTCGCCCGGGAGGCCGCGTGACCCCTGAGCCCCTGCCCGATTCCCCGCAGAACCACGATCCGGCCGACGTCTGGACCGTGCTCGGGCGCTGGCGCGCCGAGGGCCGGCGCTTCGTGCTGCTCACCGTGGTCGAGTCACGCGGCTTCACGCCGCAGAAACCGGGCGGGCGCATGCTGCTCGGCGGGCGCGGCGAGACCGCCGGCACGATCGGCGGCGGCGCGATCGAGCACGACTGCCTGCGCGAGGCGCGCGCGCTGCTCTCCGAACAGGGCTCCGGGAGCGGAGGCCCCGCGGGCGTCACACGCACGGTACGGCGCCAGCTCACGACCGAGCTGGGCATGTGCTGCGGCGGCGAGATGGTGGTGCACATGGAGGTGCTCGAGGCCCTGCCGCGGCTCGTGGTCTTCGGCGCCGGACACGTGGCGCGCCCGCTCGCCGCCCTCGCCGCCGGGGCCGGCTTCGCGGTGACCGTGGTGGACGCGCGTGCCGACTGGCTCACGGCCGAGCGTTTCCCCGACGCGGCGCGGATGCTCCGCGACCCCGAGGTGTGGGCGCGCGAGTGGCCGGGCGGCCCCGCGGACCACGCGGTCGTCACCACCCACGACCACGCGCTCGACCAGCGCGTGGTCCAGGCGATCCTGCCGCTCGAGTTGCGCTTCACCGGGCTCATCGGCAGTCTCGCCAAGCAGCGGAAGTTCGCGCTGCGGCTGCTCGCGCGCGGCTTCGAGGAGGAGGCGGTCGCGCGGCTCCGCTCACCGGTCGGGCTCGCGATCGGCGCACGCACCCCGGAGGAGATCGCCGTGAGCATCGTGGCCGAGCTGATCGCAGTCCGTCGCGGCGGAACCCCCGAGCGCGGCTGGCTGCCGCCCGCCCGCGCGCGGCGCGAGCCCGGCGTGGCGCCGGTGGCCGCCGACCCGGGCATGAAGGGAGCGGGGAGATGATCGTCGGCGTGCTGCTCGCGGGCGGCGCCTCGCGCCGCATGGGAGAGCCCAAGGCGTTCGCGCGCTCGCGCGGACAGTCGTTCCTCGTGCGCGGGGTGCGGGCGCTGTGGTCGGCGTGCGACCGCGTGGTCGTGGTGCTGGGCTCGGGCGCCGACGCCGTCCAGGAGCGGGCGAGCGCCGAGTTCGGCGCGCTCGTCGAGCGCGGCCTGCTGGCCCCGGACCTCTCGGCCGGACCGCGCGGCCGTACCGGCGACCTCGAGGTGCACTTCGCGGTGAATCGCCAGTGGCGGCAGGGCATGTTCCGCTCCGCGCGTCACGGGCTCGCGAGCGCGCTCGCGTTCCGCCCGCGCGGCGTGCTCCTGCACCCGGTGGACCATCCGCTGGTCCGGGACGAGACCGTCCAGGCGCTCGGGAGCATGCTGATCGAAGCGCTCGCCTCGTTCGGCGGCCGCGCCGCCGCGCGCTTCCCCTACGCGCTCGTCCCGCGCCATCGCGGCGAGCGCGGGCACCCGGTGGCGCTCTCGGCCGCGCTGGCGGGGGAGATCGCGGCCGACGGCCGCGCCCGCGACCTGTCCGACGCCATCCGCCGGCACGCCCGGCTCGTGGGCTATCTGGACGTCGCCGACCGGGGCGTGCTCGTGAACCGGAACTCGCCCGCCCGGCGGCGCTGACCGTCAGGCGAGCCGGGCGAGCGGCCGCAGGAGCGCGGCCATCCTCCGCACGGCGTCCTCGATCGCCGCCTCGGTCATCCCCGCGAAGCCCAGCACCAGACCCGCGCGCCCGCCCGCGCGCATGCGGAACTCGGAGAGCGGCAGGCAGGCGAAGCCCTCCGGCTGCAGCGCCTCCACCGCGACCGAGTCCGAGAGGCCCGGAGGGAGCCAGACCACGCGGTTCACGCCGCCCTCGGCCTCGCCCAGCTCGAGCACGTCGGCGGCGTGCTCGCGGACGGCCCGGCGGAGCGCCTCCAGGCGGGCGGCGTACAGCGTGCGCATGCGGCGCAGGTGGCGGGCGAGGTGGCCTTCGAGCATGAAGTCCGCCATCACCGCCTGCTGGATCCCGGGCGATTGGCGGTCGCGCAGCTCGCGCGCGTGGATCACCGCCCGCAGCAGGTCGGGCGGCGCGACCAGGTAGCCGAGCCGGAGCGAGGAGAACATCACCTTGCTGAACGTGCCGGCGTAGAGCACGCGTCCGTGCGGGTCGATGCCCTGGAGCGCCGCGAGCGGCCGGCCGTGGTAGCGGCACTCGCTGGCGTTGTCGTCCTCGAGGATCCAGCTACCGCCCGACTCCGCCCACTGGAGCAGCGCGCGTCGCCGCGGCAGGCTCATCGTCACCCCGAGCGGGTTCTGGTGCGAGGGGGTGAGGTAGGCGAGCCGGGCCTTTGGCGAGGCCCGTACCGCCTCGGCCACGTCGAAGCCCTCGCCGTCCACGCTCACCGGCACGAGGTTCGCGCCCGCCGCCTCGAACGCGGCACGGGCCGCGAAGTAGCCGGGCTCCTCGAACAGTACCGTGTCGCCCGGGTCGATCAGCACCTCGGCCGCGATCGAGATCGCCTGCTGTGAGCCCGCCGTGACCACGACCTGCCCGGCCTCGCAGCGCGCGCCGCGAGCCGCGGCCAGGTGCGCGGCGATGGCCTCGCGGAGCGGGCGGTGGCCCTGAGGATCGCCGTAGGCCAGCGTCTCGGCCGAGGCGTGACGCAGATGGCGCTCGGTGAGCCGGCGCCAGATGTCCATGGGGAACTCGTCCAGCGCGGGGAGGCCGGCGCGGAACAGCAACTCTCCGGTGCTGGGCGGCGGCCAGCGCCGGAACGGGATCTCGAGCAGCCGCTCGCCGCGGCGCGAGATCCGGCGCGCGCCACGCGCGCCCTCGGGGATCGGCTCCATCGCGGGCCCGCTCAGGACCTGGTCCGGGAGCGAGCCGACCACGTAGGTGCCCGAGCCGGCGCGACTCAGGATGTAGCCCTCGGCGATGAGCTGGTCGTAAGCGCTCAGGACGGTATTCCGCGAAAGCCGCGTGACCTGGGCCAGCTCGCGGCTCGCCGGGAGCCGGCAGCCGGCCGGGAGGCGGCCGCCGAGGATGGCCGAGCGCAGCTCGTTGTAGAGCTGGCGGTGGAGCGGCTCGCCCGAGCCTCCCTGGAGGGTGAGCGCCTGGAAGCTCGTGAACGCGTGGCGGCGGGGCATGGTCCTCTCGCGCGGGAAGCGGGATCGCCGCAAGTGGCCCCGTGAGCCTAGCGGGAAGTGGCTCCGGGGACCAGACCGGAATCGCGCGAAGCCCGGCTGGAGCCGTCGGCCCCGGCGGCGCGCCGCCCGTGTCGCCGCCCGCCCGCAGCGAGCGGGCGGGATGTGGCATGATGGCGCCCCGCGCGGAGCGACCAGACCGGGAGCCTCCCTCGTGCCCATCCCGACGCAACGCCGCCCGATCGCCGCCGTCTTCGGCAGCAGCACGCTGCGTGAGTCCGAGCCCGGCTGGCACGAGGCGCACCGACTCGGCGGCGCGCTCGCCCGCCTCGGCCTCGCGACCATGACCGGGGGCTACGGCGGCGCCATGGCGGCCGTCTCGCGCGGCGCGCACGAAGCCGGCGGGCACGTGATCGGCGTCACGGTGGACCTCTTCGAGGCGCGCGGCCCGGTGAACCCCTGGGTGCACGAGAGGGTGCACACGCCCGACCTCTTCGAGCGCCTGCGCCACCTCGTGCACGCGGCCGACGGCTTCATCGCGGTCTCGGGCAGCATCGGCACGCTCACCGAGGTGTTCCTGGTGTGGACGCTGGTGAGCGTGGAGGGGCGCGCGCGCGCTCCCATCGTGCTCCTGGGCCGGACGTGGCGCGACTGGCTCGAGGTCCACCGCGGGCCGGGCCTGGTGCCCTCGCACCTGCTCGAGCTGGTCGAGGTGGTCGACGCGCCCGAGGCCGCCGCCGAGCGGCTCGCCGCGGGGATCGCGCGCCTCCGGTCGGAGCGCGCGCCCGGCGCGGCCCGTGAGCGGAGCCTCGCCTGAGCCCGCCGCCGGTCGCGGCCGATCCGCTGCTCGCCTGGCGCGCGCGCTTCCCGAGCGTCGAGGGCGTCCTCCACTTCGCCTCGCACACGCTCGGGGCCATGCCGGCCGAGGCCGAGGCCGCGCTGCTCGAATACACGGCGGCGTGGGGCGAGCGCGGCGTCCGGGCCTGGGACGAGCGCTGGATGGGGCTCTCCGGCGAAGTCGCGGGCTCGCTCGAACGGCTGATCCAGGCCGAGCCCGGGAGCCTCTCGCTCCACCCGAACGTCACCACGGCCCAGGCGGTGGCGCTCTCGTGCCTCGAGTTCCCGGCCGGGCGGGCGCGCGTGGTGTGCACGGAGGAGGACTTCCCCTCGCTCCTCTACCTCTACGAGGGACTCGCCCGGCGCGGCGCCGAGATCGTGCGCGTGCCGGCGCGCGACGGCCACCGGATCGAGGAGGCGGAGGTCGTGGCCGCGCTCGACGAGCGCACGGCGCTCGTCGCCGTCTCGCACGTCCTGTTCCGCACCTCGCAGCTCCTCGACCTCGGCCCCGTGCTGGCGCGCGCCCGAGCCGTGGGTGCCCTCTCGCTCGTGGACGCCTACCAGTCGGTGGGGGCGGTGGACGTGGACGTGCGCGCGCTCGGGCCCGACCTGCTGACGGGCGGGAGCATCAAGTGGCTCTGCGGCGGGCCGGGGACGGCCTACCTCTACGTCTCGCCGCGGGTCCACGCCCGGCTCGCGCCCGCGCTCACCGGCTGGTTCGCGCACGAGCAGCCGTTCGCGTTCGACCCCGGGCCGCAGCGGCTGGACCCGGGCGAGCGCCGGTTCTGGAACGGCACGCCGTGCATCCCGGCCTACGCCGCGGCGCGCGCGGGCTTCGCCATCACCGCCGAGATCGGCGGAGAGGCCATCCGCGAGAAGTCCCTGCGGCTCACGGACCGGCTCCTCGCACTCGCCGACGAGGCCGGCTTCCGCGTCGCCTCGCCGCGCGATCCGGGCCGCCGCGGCGGCACGGTCTGCCTCGACGTGCCGCACGCCGAGCGCGTGGCCGGGCGGCTGCTGGCCGACGGCGTGCTGCTCGACCACCGGCCGGGCATCGGGCTCCGGCTCGCGCCGCACCACTACACGCGGGACGACGAGGTGGACGAGGTGATGTCGCGGCTGCGCCGCGCGGTGGACGTCGAGCGCTGAACGCGGCACATTCCCGGGGAACCGGTCCACTCGTGTCCACATCCTTCCGAGGAGCAGCCATGGAGACGGCGATGGCGGAGGCCGCCCCGCTCAAGATCATCCGCGAACCCAAGGTCTACCTGGTCGGCCGCCAGACGACCGACGACGAGGCGCTCGCCCGCTTCCTGGCCGACGAAGGTGTGAGCTGGCAGACCGACACCGAGGTCGGCGCCGAGCGGCTCGCCGAGGTGGCCGGACGCGTCTGCTACATGAGCTACGGCCGCGGCCGCAAGACGAACAAGGAGTTCATCGGCCACCTCATCGACGTGGGCCATGGCAGCGTGCTCGAGCACGGCGTGTGGAGCTTCCTCGTGACCGGCGTGTCGCGCTCGTTCACGCACGAGCTCATCCGGCACCGGCACTTCTCCTATTCGCAGCTCTCGCAGCGCTACGTGGACGAGAGCGACTCGGACTTCGTGGAGCCGGACGTCATCGCCGACGACCCCGAGCTGCACCGGATCTGGACCGGGGCCGTGAACGCGGCGCGCTCCGCCTACGACGGCCTCGTGAAGGGGCTCGAGACGCGCCTCCCCGAGTCCGCCGACAAGACGCTCCGGCGGAAGCTCGCCCGCCAGGCCGCGCGCTCGGTGCTGCCGAACGCGACCGAGACCAAGATCTTCTTCACCGGCAACGCGCGTGCGCTCCGGCACTTCATCGAGCTGCGTGGCAGCGAGCACGCCGAGGTGGAGATCCGCAAGGTCGCCGTGGCGCTGCTCCGCATCCTGCAGCGCGAGGCGCCAAACGTGTTCGCCGACTACGCGCTCGAGCCGCTCCCGGACGGCACGTTCGCCACCCGGACCCCGCACGTGAAGGTGTGAGCGCCGTGGCGCACGGCGAGGCGGTGGCGCGGCGGCCGGTCACGCGGGTGACCGGCCGTTCGCGCGAGACGGTCGAGGACGCGCTCGCCGTGGAACGCGCGCTGGAGATGCGCGTGGACGGGCGGTCGCTCGCGGTGACGCTGCGCACTCCCGGGCACGACCGCGAGCTGGTACTCGGCTTCCTCGCGAACGAGGGGCTGCTCGCCGCGGCGGCCGACGTGGTCGAGGCGCGGGAGCAGCCCGCCGACTGCGCCGACGCGCCGGATGTGCTCGAGCTCTCGCTCGCGCCGGGCGCGGTCTTCGACTGGACGAAGCTCGAGCGCCACTTCGTGGCGACGTCGGCCTGCGGCCTGTGCGGCCGCGCGCACCTGGACGCGCTCCGCGCCGGGCTCGCGCCGGTGCCCGCGGGGCCGCCGCTCGACGTGGCCCGGCTGCTGGTACTGCCGGCACGCGTGCGCGGCGAGCAGGCCGCGTTCGAGGCCACGGGCGGGCTCCACGCCGCCGTCTGGTGCGACGCCGCGCTCGTGCCGCACGTGCTGCGCGAGGACGTGGGCCGGCACAACGCCGTGGACAAGGTCTGCGGCTGGCTGCTCGAGGCCGGCCGCCGCCCGGCGGGCGAGGGGCTCCTGTGGGTGAGCGGCCGCGCCGGCGCCGAGCTGGTGCTCAAGGCCGCCCGCGCCGGCATCCCCGCCATGGCCGCCGTCGGCGCCCCTTCGTCGCTGGCCGTGGAGCTGGCCCGGGCGGCGGGGCTCACGCTGGTGGGGTTCCTGCGCGAGGGGCGGATGAACGTCTACGCGGGAGAGGAGCGGCTGGGCGCGGCAGGCTAGGCTCTGTCTGAGACCGCCACGCGTTCGTGTGGCGTTCTCAGACAGAGCCTAGTGCCCTCCGCCCTTTCGCGTCGGGCGCGCGTTCCAGAGCGCGAGCATGAGCACCGCGCCCACGGCCGAGAAGCCGATCATGCTCGGACCCCAGGCGCCCCAGCCGAAGCGGTCGAGCAGCCAGCCGAGGCCGATCCCGGTGAACGAGCCGCCGATGTACTGCATGCCGTCGAACAGGCCCGCGGCGGTGGCGGCGGCGCGCTTGCCGCCGAAGTCCATGGACGCGGTCCCGGACAGCATCGAGTGCACCATCGAGATCGCGAGCGAGTTGAACGTGAACGCGATGATGATGGCGTTCAGGTTCGGCGCCTGCCAGACCACGTAGAGGCAGACGATCTGGATGGCGTAGCCGATGAATGCGACCGGCGGGCGGCGGTGGCCGAACAGCTTGTCGGACGCGAATCCGGCCACGAACGCACCGGCGATGCCCGCCAGCACCACGGCGGCGGCGCCGCGCTGGAACACGGGGTGGTCGAACGGTAGCTTCTGCGCCTCCTGCATGTAGCGCGGGAACCACTGCTCGAAGCCGTGGCGCACGAATCCGGTGCAGAACTCGGCCAAGGCGATCGTGAGGGGGATCGGCTTCGTGAACACCTTGCGGGCGACATAGCTGAACGTGATCTTCTCGGTGTCGCCGCTGGTCGCGTCCTGCGGGTCGAAGTCCGGGAGCCCGGCGTCCAGCGGCGTGTCCTGCACGACGCGATAGGTCACGTACGCCATGATCCCGGTGGCGATCGCGGGCAGGAAGAACTTCCACTGCCAGGGCAGCGCCACCACGAGCGGCACCGCCATGAGCGCATAGACGAGCGCCCGCCCGGACTGGATCATGGACCCGAAGATGGCGCTGAACACGCCGCGCTCGCTCACGTGGAACCAGCCGCTGTTCACCTTGATGAGCGCCAGCGCGCTGTAGGACTGGAAGTACATGTTCAACGTCCACACCGTCGCCAAGTAGCCGAGCAGGACCGCGCCGGTGCCGAGGAAGCCGAGGTAGGCGCCGAGCCCGAACGCGAGATTGAACAGGGTCGCGCCGACGGCGCCGATCAGCATGGCGCGCCGGCCGCCGAGGCGGTCGGCGATGGGTCCGTTGAACAGCGCCGAGATGCCGTAGATGAGCGTGGCGGTCGTGATGATGGTCCCGACCTGCGCCTTGTCCCAGCCGTAGGAGTCGGACAGCGACTTGTTCGCGAATCCGAAGTTGTACCGGGCCATGTACATGGCCGCGTACGTGGTTCCGAGCGCGAGCCAGTTCTGGGTGCGGCGGCTGGTGAACGCCGGGGTGTGATTCACGGTCGGCTCGGCCATGGGCCCTCCGGTGCGTGCGCGCCGGGGTCGAGCCGGCGGGGGTCGCGGTCGCCGGAGGAAACCCGCCCCCGGCGCGCCGGTCAAGGAAGCCGGCCCGGCACGACCGGGTCAGGCGCCGAGGCGCTCCTTCACCTGGCGGGCGCGCGAGCGGCTCACCGGCACCTCGGTGCGCGCGGCATCGTCGAGCTGCAGCCGCCACGTGCCGGCGAACGCCGGCCGGAGCGCGGCGGCGTGGTCGAGGTTCGCGATCGCCGAACGGTGCACGCGCAGGAACCGTGCGGGATCCAGGCGCCGCTCCAGCTCGTCGAGCGTCAGGTTCACGTAGTGGCGGGCCGTCGCCGTGGCCGCGAACACGAGCTTGTCCTCGGCGCCGAACCACAGCACCTCGTCGGTACGGAGGATGAGCTGCTTCTGCCCGAGCCGCACGGTGAGCCGCTCGAGGTGGGCCGGCTGCCCGGCCCGCGGCGCGGCGAGCGCGGCGAGCATCTCCTGGAGCCGGCGCGCCAGCTCCTCGGGCTGGGCGAGCGCGCGCCGGGCGCGCTCGAGCGCGGCGGCCAGCCGCTCGGGGCGGAACGGCTTGAGCAGGTAGTCCACCGCGTTCTCCTCGAACGCGCGCACCGCGTGGTGCTCGAACGCGGTCACGAACACGACCGCCGGCCGGTGCCGCGTTCGCCCGAGCAGCGCGAACCCGTCCTCGCCCGGCATCTGCACGTCGAGCAGCACGAGGTCGGGTAGCAGCCGGTCCACGAGCGGGGCCGCCTCGGCGACCGAGTCCGCCTCGCCCACGACGACCGCGTCCTCGCGCGGCTCGAGCATCCGCTTGAGGCGCGCGCGGGCGAGCGGCTCGTCGTCCACGAGCAGGATGCGGAGCGGGGCGGTCACGGTCCGCACTCCGCGCCGAGGTCCGCGATCGGGGCGCCGGCGGCGCGCGGGGCGGTCCCGCCCGCGGCGTGCGCCGGGCCGGGCGTCGCGGGCGCGGCGAGCGGCAGCGTGATGCGCACGCACGTGCCGTGGCCGGGCGCGGTCTCGAGCGCGAAGCCGTGCCCCTCGCCGCCGAGCCGCAGGCGCTCGCGCACCGACTCGAGCCCCACGCCGTGCCCGGCCGGTGGCGCGCCCGGCTCGAAGCCGGGGCCGTCGTCGCCGACCTCGGCGGTGAGCGTGCGGCCGGCGTCGTCGCGGCGCACCCGCAGCGTGATCGTGCCGCCCTCGGGCCGCGAGGCGACGGCGTAGCGCACCGCGTTCTCGATGAGCGGCTGGAACAGGAGCCCCGGCACCGGCACGTCGTCGAGCCCCGGCTCGACCTCCTCCACCACGCGCAGCCGTGGCCCGAAGCGCGCCCGCTCGATGGCGAGCCAGTCCCGCATGAAGCCGAGCTCGTCGGCCAGCCGCGTGTGCTCGCGGCTGCTCGCCGTGAGCGCGTGCCGGAACACGTCCGCGAGCCGCGTGACCACGTCCTCGGCGGCGGCGGGGTTCTCGGCGATCAGCGCGGCGATCGTGTTGAGCGTGTTGAACAGGAAGTGCGGGTTCACCTGGGCCCGCAGCGCGCGCAGCTCGGCGCGCGCGAGCTCGGCGCGCATCCGCTCCAGCGCCACCGCGCGCGCGAGCGCCGTGCGGTAGAAGACGCGTGCGTAGATGATCCCGCCCACGAGCAGCGCGAAGACGACGGAGAAGAGCCCCGAGACGAGCCAGGCGCGCGGACTGCCGAGGAAGTCCGGCACCACGAGCTGGTGGGCGAGCCCGGCGGCCACGTAGGACGAGCCGACCGCGACCACGAAGTAGATCGCGGCCTCGGGCAGCCAGCCGCGCTCGCCGCGCGGCCGCCCGGAGAGGAGCCGCGGCACGAGGACGTGTCCGGCGAGGAGCGTGCCCGCGCGGATGACCGCGGCGAAGATCCACGCGATGAGATAGGCGCGCCGGTAGCCGCCCCAGCCCCGGCCGTAGAGCGTCCCGAAGAAGAGCGCGAACGGGACCGCCCACAGGAGCGTCTCGCCGAGGAACCGGAGGAGCCAGCCGGTGAGCCAGCCGGCGCCACGTGCGGGCCGCGAGGGAACAGGACTCATGGCCCCATCTCAACCCATCCGCCGGCGCGCGGCCAGAGCCGGGCGGACGGACGGTCGGGAAGGGGCGACGGACCGTCCGGGGGCCGGCTCGCGGGGCCGGCGGCGCCGAAGGCCGGCGCGGAGCCGCGGCCGAGCGCCGCGGGCCGGGAGCAGGTTCAGGGCGCCAGGCGCACGCGCCGCCAGCGCCCGGCGGCGAGCGAGTAGCGGAGCCGGTCGTGGAGCCGGTCGGGGCGCCCCTGCCAGAACTCGATGAGCCGCGGCTGCAGCCGGTAGCCGCCCCAGTGCGGCGGCCGCGGCACGGCGACCCCGGCGAAGCGCGCGGCGAAGCGCGCCCGGCGCGTGTCCAGCGCGGCGCGCGAGCGGAGCACCCGGCTCTGCGGCGAGGCCCAGGCGCCGAGCTGCGCCCCGCGCGGCCGGCGCGCGAAGTAGGCGTCCGCCTCGGCGGCCCGCAGGAGCCGCACGCGGCCCTCGATCCGGACCTGGCGGTGGAGCGCGGGCCACCAGACGACGAGCGCCGCGTCGGGGCGGGCCGCCAGCTCGCGCGCCTTGGCGCTCTCGAGGTTCGTGTAGAACGTGACGCCGTCCTGGTCGGCGGCTCGGAACAGCACCATGCGCGCGCGCGGCCGGCCGCGCCGGTCCGCGGTGGCGAGCGTCATCGCGGCCGGCTCGGGGCCACCCCGCCGGAGCGCCTGCGCGACCCAGCGCTCGAGCAGCAGGAACGGGTCGGCGGGCGCGCGCGACTCGATCAGCGCGGGCCCGCGGTAGTCGCGGCGCGGGTGGGCGGAGGACACGAGGACAGCCTATCCGAGATCCGCGCGCGGGCGCGAGCGGCGCCGGGCAAGGAGCGGCGCCAGGCCGAGACTACGACGCCTCGCGCGCGGGCTCGGCGCCGGGCACGGCGCCGGGGAAGCGCAACGTGAACGTGCTGCCGCGGCCCTCCTCGCTGTCCACGTGCATCGTGCCGCCATGGGATTCGACCACGCGCCGCACGAGCGCGAGCCCGAAGCCGAGGCCGGCGACGTTGAACTCGAGCCCGCGAGACGTGCGGTGGTGGCGCGAGTCCCGGTGCACATAGGCCTCGTCGAAGAGCCGCAGCCGCGCCTCCGGCGAGAGCCCGATGCCGGTGTCGCGGACCTCGATGACGAGCTCCTCCGCCCGTGCCGTCGCGCGCACGGTCACCGAGCCGCCGTCGGGCGTGAAGCGGATGCCGTTCCGCACCAGCGCGTCCACGGCCTGCACCACGAGGCCGCGGTCGAGCGCCGCGAGGCGGGCGTCCGGGTGCACCTCGAGCGAGAGCGCCACGCGCCGGTCCGGAGCTGCGGCGGCCGCCTCGCGCAGCGCCCCGGCCAGCATCGGCTCGACGTCGGTCGTTGCCAGCGAGGGCGGCGCGTCGCCGTCGTCGGCCTGCGACATGCGCGTGGCCGAGACGGCGATCTTCTCGAGCGCGGCGCACGCCCGCGCGATCGCGTCCAGTCCCTGAGTGAACGGGGGGCTGCCCGGCTTCACCAGCCCCTCGCGCAGCAGGTCCTCCCAGCCTCGGATGATGCTGATGGGCGTGCGCAGTTCGTGCGACGCCACGGCGATGAACTCGCTCTTCGCGCGCGCGACCTCCTGGAGGCTCTGCACGTAGGTGCGCTGCCGCTGCCGCATGTCGTCGAAGCGCGTGGCGAGGTAGCCGATCTCGTCGCGCCGGTCGCGGTCGATGGGCACGTCCCACTCGCCCTGCTCCATGGCCGCGGCGGCGGTGACGAGCTGCCGGATGGGGCGCGTGATGTGGCCGGCGATGAACGAGGCGGCGAGCGCGACCGCGGCCAGCAGGAGCAGGCCCAGCTCCGCCAGGTGGGCGCGCACGGCGTGCAAGAACGCCAGTTCCTCGCGCAGGGGGCGCTGCAGCACGTAGAGCTGGTGCGTGCCGTCGGCGGCCATGGGCAGGGGCCGCGCGTAGGCGATCCACGGCCCCTCGCGCACCGGCCGGTCGAGCTGCGGACTCACGCGGGCGGCCACGCGGTGCGCCACCTCGCGCGCCTCGCCCCGCTCGAGCGTCGTGCGCGTGATGCGCAGCTCGTACAGGAACGAGACCTCGCTGTCCGTGAGCTCGCGGAGCCGTGCCGCGAGCTCCCCCGAGAGCTCGTTGCCGAGCACGAGCGCGCCGACGATGCGCCCGTCCGCCGCGACCGGCGTGGAGACGAGCAACACGTGCGTGCCGCCCTGCGCGATGGCGCGGCGGTCGGTGCGGCCGGCCAGCACCGAGGCCATGAACCGCTCCCGTGCCGCGGCCTGCACCCGCAGCGGGCCCACGCTCGAGACCAGCCGCCCGCGATGGTCGAGCACCTCGAACACGTCGGGCTGGGCGAGGTGGTGGAAGTCCTGCGCCACACCCGCCACGGTGGCCCGGTAATCGGCGTCCTGGTCGCCGTGCGGCAGTGCGAGCACCGAGAAGAAGCGCGGGTCGCGCGCGATCACCTCGCCGGCCAGCCGGAGCTCGGCGGCCGAGGCCGCGAGCAGGTTCTCGAACACGCGCGCGGCGCGGCTCAGGTCCTCGGCCAGCGCCTCCTCGGAGCGCCGCGAGACCCCGCGGTCCACGAGCCAGAGCGTGGCGCCGGCGAGCGCCAGCAGCGGCAGCGCCGTGAGCGTGAGGATCTTCCAGCGCAGCCCGAGACGCCGCATCAGAGGTCCACGTCCAGCGTCACGGCGCCGTCGGCCGGCACCTGGACCCCGGCCGACCCGCCGGTCGCGTCCGGGTGCCACGAACGCACGCGGTGGCGCCCCGCGGCGAGCCCGGCCAGCTCGCAGCGGCCGCCGGCCGCCGTGCGCGCCCAGGCCGCGCCCGGGGTGAGGAGGATGAACGCGGCCATGTCGGCGTGGATGTCGCAGGACACCTTCAGCAGGCCGGGCCGGGGCAGGCTCGAGGCGCGCCCGGCGCAGGGACGGAAACTCGCGTCGCGTTCGCCGGGCGGGGAGACGCTCACGCGCCCGAAGATGGATGCGGCAGGGCGGGGGGCGGCCAGGCACTGGGCCGGGACGCCGGCGGTGGTCGAGCGCATCGCGACTTCCCTGGGCGACGGGACCGGGGGTGGACCCCCCGGTTATCGGCCGCCGGGAGCCGGGACTCCATGCCCCTCGGGCCGGGCGGGGCCCGCTCCGGCGGCCTCCCGGGGCCGCTCCGGGGCGTCGGGGGCCGGCCCGGGGCCGTCAGCGGTAGGCGGCGAGACCCGTGACCGCCTCGCCCAGCACCAGCGTGTGGATGTTGTGCGTGCCCTCGTACGTGATCACCGACTCGAGGTTGCACATGTGGCGCATGACCGGGTACTCGGCGGTGATGCCGTTCGCGCCCAGCACGTCGCGCGCCTCGCGCGCGATCGCGAGCGCCATCTCGCAGTTGTTGCGCTTGGCGAGCGAGACCTGCTGGGGGGTCACCGTGCCGCGCTCCTTCATGCGGCCGAGCTGCACGCACAGGAGCTGCGCCTTGGTGATCTCGGTGAGCATGTCGGCGAGCTTCGCCTGCACGAGCTGGAACGAGCCGATCGGCCGGCCGAACATGATCCGGCTCTTCGAGTACTCCGCCGCGGCGTGGAAGCACGCCATGGCCGCTCCCACCACGCCGAACGCGATGCCGAAGCGCGCCTGCGACAGGCAGCCGAGCGGGCCCTTGAGCCCCTCCACGTTCGGGAGCATGCCGTCCTCGGGTACGAACACGTCCTCGAGGATGAGCTCGCTCGTCACCGAGGCGCGCAGCGAGTGCTTGCGCTTCTGCTCCGGGGCCGAGAAGCCCTTCGAGTTCGTCTCCACGATGAAGCCGCGGATCGTCTCGCGGCCCTTCGCCTCGCTCGGGAGCTTGGCCCACACGATCGCCACGTCCGCGACCGTGCCGTTCGTGATCCACATCTTGGCGCCGTTCAGGACGTAGCCGCCGTCCACCTTCCTCGCGCGCGTGATCATGCCGCCGGGGTCGCTGCCGAAGTCGGGTTCGGTGAGCCCGAAGCAGCCGATCACCTCGCCCTTCGCCATCCTCGGCAGCCACTTCGTGCGCTGCTCCTCGCTGCCGTAGGCGTAGATGGGGTACATGACGAGCGAGCCCTGCACCGAGGCGAACGAGCGCAGGCCCGAGTCGCCGCGCTCGAGCTCCTGCATGGCGAGCCCGTACGCCGTGGCCGAGACGCCCGCGCAGCCGTACTTCTCGGGCAGGGAGGCCCCGAGCAGGCCCATGCCCGCCACCTCGGGGATGACCTCCTTCGGAAAGTAGGCCTTCTCGTAGGCGTCCTCGATGAGCGGCAGGTAGCGCTCCTCGACCCAGTCGCGGACATGGTCGCGGATCTGGATCTCGTCCTCCTGGAGGAGCGAGTCGATCTCGTAGAAGTCCACACCGGTGAAGCGCGGCATGCGGGGGCTCCGATCGGGAAGGGGCGCGGGGGGCGGCCGGGCCCGCGCCGATCCGGGCGGGGTCGGCGGGCACGGGCGGCCCGCGGGGGCGAAGCGCGCGGCAGTATACGGGGGCCGCGGAAACCCCCACAACCGCCGCGTGTCGCCGTTGCGGACGCGCTCGGCGAGGGCGTAGGGTCGCCCACGCATGCCCGCCCGCGAACTCCCACCGAAGGAGCCCTCATGCCCCGCGTCCGTCCCGCCCTCCGCGCTCTCCCGGTACCGCTCCTGATGCTCGCCGCGTCCGGGTTCGACGCCTTCGCCGGCACGCCCGCGACCGGGCGCGGCACGGCCTCGCGCTCGGTCGTGTATGCCAGCCACGGCATGGTGGCGTGCGCGCAGCCGCTCGCCGCGCAGGCGGGCCTCGACGTGCTCAAGGCCGGCGGCAGCGCGGTGGACGCGGCGATCGCGATGAACGCCTGCCTGGGGCTCATGGAGCCCACCGCGAACGGCATCGGCGGCGACCTGTTCGCGATCGTGTGGGACCCGAAGACGCGGAAGCTCCACGGCTTGAACGCGTGCGGGCGCTCGCCGCTCGGCCTCGAGGCCCGTGACATCCCGGCTCAGCCGGACGGCACGATCCCGCTCCACTCGCCCCACGCGTGGAGCGTGCCCGGCGCCGTGGACGGCTGGGCCGAGCTGCACGCGCGCTTCGGGAAGCTGCCGCTGGCGCGCGCCCTCGAGCCCGCGATCGGCTTCGCCGAGGAGGGCTTCCCGGTCTCGCCGGTGATCGCCGACGACTGGGCGCGCTCGGTGGTGCGGTTCAAGGACAAGCCCGGCTTCGCCGGGCTGTTCATGCCGGGCGGACGCACTCCCGCCGAAGGGGAGATCTTCCGCAATCCCTCGCTCGCGAAGACGCTCCGCCAGGTCGCGCAGAAGGGGCGCGACGGCTACTACAAGGGCCCCGTCGCGCAGGAGATCGTGCGCTTCTCCAGGGCGAACGGCGGGTCGTTCTCGCTCGAGGACCTGGCGATGCACCGCTCCGAGTGGGTGGATCCCGTGAGCACGGACTACCGCGGCTACACGGTGTGGGAGCTGCCGCCGCCGGGGCAGGGCATCGCGGCGCTCCAGCTCCTCAACCTGGTCGAGCCATTCGATCTCAAGGCCATGGGGCGGGACTCGCCCGACTTCTGGCACGTATTCACCGAGGCCAAGAAGCTCGCCTTCGCCGACCGTGCGCGCTACTACGCCGACCCCGCGTTCGCGAAGGTCCCGGTGGCCGAGCTGATCGGCAAGCCGTACGCGAAGCGCCGCGCGGCGCTCATCGACATGGGCAAGGCCGCGCTCACCGACCTGCCCGGCGAGCCGGCGGCCCTGAACCGCCCCGAGACCACCTACCTGTGCGCGGCCGACGCGAACGGCATGATGGTGTCGCTCATCCAGAGCAACTACACCGGCTTCGGGAGCGGCTACTGCGTCCCCTCGCTCGGCTTCGGCCTCCAGAACCGCGGCAACCTGTTCGATCTGAGGCCCGGCCGGCCGAACTCCTACGCGCCCGGCAAGCGGCCGTTCCACACCATCATCCCCGCATTCCTGACCAGGGACGGCGAGCCGCTGATGGCGTTCGGCCTGATGGGCGGCGACATGCAGCCGCAGGGCCACGCGCAGATCGTGGTGAACCTCGTGGACTTCGGCATGAACCTGCAGGAGGCCGGCGACGCGATCCGCTTCCACCACTCCGGCTCGAGCGAGCCGACCGGCACCGTGATGACCGGCGGCGGCGTCCTGCACATCGAGGACGGCCTGCCCGAGGCGGTGCTCGCCGAGCTGCGCCGGCGCGGCCACCGCATCGAGCCCGAGCCGGTCGGCGCCTACGGCGGCTACCAGGCCATCTGGCGGGATCCCAGGTCCGGCGTCTACTCCGGCGCGACCGAGCGACGCAAGGACGGCTGCGCGCTCGGCTACTAGGAAGCCATGTCCGGTTTAGTGCCGGGGTTATCAGGCGGCGTTGGGAGTGATCTGGACCTCGCAGCCGAGATCGCGGAGGCGGCGAACGAGAGGCGGTTCGTCGAGGCGGCAGCGGCGTTCCGGCGCTCGGCGGCGGGCTCGGTCCGCGACACCTTCCGCGTGGATGCGGAACGCATGGCGCGGCGCATGGACGCCCGCGTGCAGGGCGACCACGCCGTGGCCGTGGCGCGCACGGGCGATACGCGCGGCGCGATCGCGATCCTCGAGGCGATCGACCGCGGGGCGCTCAGGTCCGACGAGCGCCGCTGGGTGGAGGAGACGCTCGCGAAGCTCCGCCGGAGCCGCTGAAGCCGCGCTCGTCGGAGACGGCGCCGAGCCGCACGCGCTCGCAGGTTGCCGGGCGCGCGCGGGCTCCGGTAGATTGGTGAAGATTGCCGCCTGCGCGCGACCGGGAGACCCCAGCCATGGCCACCGTGAAGCCCGCCGCCTCCGCCGCCCGCTGGGGAGGGCTGTCCCCGGACGACCTGATCGGGCTCTACCGCGTCATGGTCACCTCGCGCCGCACGGACGACGAGGAGATCCGGCTCAAGAAGCTGAACCTCATCTTCTTCCAGATCTCCGGCGCGGGCCACGAGGCGGTGCTCGCCGCCGCCGGGAAGGCGATGCGGGCGGGGCACGACTACTTCTACCCCTACTACCGCGACCGGGCGCTGTGCCTCGAGCTCGGCATGACCGTGCACGAGATGCTGCTCTCGTCCGTGGGCGCGGCCGAGGACCCCAACTCGGCCGGCCGCCAGATGCCGAGCCACTGGGGGCACAGGAAGCTGCGCATCGTCTCGCAGTCGAGCCCCACCGGGACCCAGTTCCTCCAGGCCGTGGGCGCGGCCGAGGCGCTGGTCAAGTACCGGGACCTCGAGGGCGAGCACGCGGAGCTGCGCGGCATCGTGCAGGGCGACGAGGTGGTGTACGTCTCGGCGGGCGACGGCACGACGAGCCAGGGGGAGTTCTGGGAGGCCATGAACACGGCCTGCAACCTCAAGCTCCCTGTTCTGTTCCTGATCGAGGACAACGGCTACGCGATCTCGGTCCCGGTGGATGTCCAGACCGCGGGCGGCAACGTGGCCCGGCTGGTGAAGGAGTTCCCGAACCTGTTCTGGGTCGAGGAGGTGGACGGGAACGACCCGGTGGCGTCCTACCAGGTGCTGAAGGAAGCGGTGACCTGGTGCCGCACCCGCCGCGGCCCGGCGTTCGTGCGCGCGAAGGTGACGCGGCCGTACTCGCACTCCATGTCGGACGACGAGTCCAAGTACAAGCCGCAGAAGCAGCGCGCGGCCGAGGCCGAGCAGGACTGCCTGCGCACGTTCGCCCGCTTCCTCGTGCGCGAGGGTGTGCTGACCGAGGCGGCGGTCGGGAAGCTGCACGAGGAGGTGGCGGCCGCCGTCCGCGCGGCCTCCGAGCGCGCCCAGACCTCGCCCCAGCCGGCGGCGCACACCGCCACGGCGTACGTGTTCTCGCCCGACGTGGACCCGACCTCGGACCGCTTCGCGGGCGTGCCGAAACCCGAGCCGGGCGCGCAGCCCGAGACCCTCCTCCAGAGCCTGAACTACGCGATGCGCGACGAGATGAAACGCAACCCGCGCATCCTCATGTTCGGCGAGGACATCGCCGACGCCTCGCACGAGGAGGTGCTGGGCGAGCTCAAGGGCAAGGGCGGCGTGTTCGGCGTCACCTGGGGGCTCCAGAAGCAGTTCGGCGGCAAGCGCGTCTACAACTCGCCGCTCGCCGAGGCCAACATCGTGGGCCGCGCCATCGGGCTCGCCACGCTCGGCTGGAAGCCGGTCGTGGAGATCCAGTTCTTCGACTACATCTGGCCGGCCATGATGCAGATCCGCGACGAGCTGGGCTACATGCGCTACCGCTCGAACAATGCCTGGTCGTGCCCGGTGGTCATCCGCACCGCGTACGGCGGCTACCTGGGCGGCGGCGCGCCCTACCACAGCCAGTGCGGCGAGAGCATCTTCGCGCACTGCCCGGGCCTGCGCGTGGTGCTGCCGAGCTGCGCGAGCGACGCCGCGGGGCTCCTGCGCACGGCGCTGCGCGCCGACGACCCGGTGCTGTTCCTCGAGCACAAGCACCTCTACCGCCAGCCCTACGCCAAGGAGCCGTACCCCGGACCGGACTACACCGTCCCGTTCGGCCGGGCGCGCGTGGTACGCCCGGGCGTGGACGTGACGCTCGTCACCTACGGCGCGCTCGTCCAGCGCGGCTACCTCGCCGCGCAGGAGCTGGCCGACGAGGACGTGGACGTGGAGGTGCTCGACCTGCGCACGATGCAGCCGCTGGACTTCGACAGCGTGGCGCGCTCGGTGCGGAAGACCGGGCGCGTGCTCGTGGCGCACGAGGACACGCTGTTCTGCGGCTTCGGCGCCGAGGTCGCGGCGCGCGTGGCCAGCGAGTGCTTCATGGACCTGGACGCCCCGGTGCGCCGCGTGGGCGCGCTCGACACGCCGGTCGCCTACGCGCCGAAGCTCGAGGAAGTCATCCTGCCGCAGAAGGACACGCTGGTGAAGGCACTCCGCGAGCTGGCGGAGTTCTAGCCGGCCTCGGGAGCCCCGGCTGCCGGATCGCTGACCACGCTCCGGCGCAGGTGCGCGGGCAGCCGCACCACGAGCGCCCGCCGGCAACCGCCGCAGCGGAGCTCGATCGCGGCCCCGGCGTCCGTCCGGAGCGGCTCACGGATCGCGGCCCCGCACGCGGGGCAGGCGCCCTCCACGTCGAGCAGCGTGAGCCGCTGCCGGAGCCGCCCGTAGGCGACCACCGGGCCGGCCACGAGCAGCGCGGGCACGAGCACGAAGTGGAGCACCGGCAGGAACACCGCCGCCACCGCCGCGCCCCAGCACACGGCGAGCGCCAGCACGGCCCGGCGGACGCGGTCGCGCCGGCCGTGCCCGAGCACGCCCACGCTCGCCGGCGCGGCACGGTCGTGGTGCACGAGTTCCGCCGGCTCGCGGTGCGGCGCCGCCCGGGACTGTGTCGCCCCGGGCGGGCGGACCCCGGTCACGGCGCGAGCCGCACCCGGTCGAACGCGGCCTCCTCGATGCGCGCGCGGTCGAGGTGGAGCGGCACGTAGCCGTGGTTCGCCCAGCGCGCGCGCAGGTCGCGGTCGCCGCTGGGCGGGAACGCGGCGCTGTTCCACGGCGGCACGACCGCGTACGAGACGAGTGGTCGCGCCAGGTCCACGACGTGCCGGAACACCGGGCCGTGCGTCACCTCGATGCTCCACGGCAGGCGCGAGGCTCCGACGGACGGCGTGGCGTTGTCGCCGTCCTCGGGCAGGAGCGGCGGCTCCCAGCGCGAGCGCGGGTCGAGTCCCGAGAGCGCGTGCCGGAACCGCGCCCGGTGCGCCCGGCCGTAGCGCCAGCGCGCGAGGTCCGGGCCGAGCTTCGCCTCGAGCGTGTCGAGCGCCATGACGAGCGCCGAGCACGCCGCCAGGGCCGGCCGTTCGGCGAGCGGCGCCTCGCCGCCGAGGGCCGCGAGCGTGAGTCCGGGCAGGCCCTCGAGCCCGGCGCGGCGCTGGAACGCGGCGTACCATGCGCGGTAGAGCGTCGGCGCCACCCGGTCGCGCGTGGCGCGGAAGTCCCACGCCCGCAGCGTGTCGAGCGCCTCGTTCAGGCGTGCGGGCAGCGTGGCGGCGAGCGAGTCCGCGCAGCGGACCAGGCTCCGCACGTTCCGCTCGGCCGCGAGCGAGTGGACGTCGTTCTGGACGCTCATGGCGTCGGCGAGCGTCACGCTCGGATCGCCGGCGAGCCGCCCCGCCATGCGACGGGCGCGGTCGTGCGGCCAGTCGAAGCGGGGGAGCGCCCACGGGAACGCGGCGCCGGCCGGACGGTTGTTCGCGTTCACGGCGAAGCCCCCGGGCGGCACGCGCCACTCCGGCATCCGCTCGCGCGGGACGTAGCGGGGCCCGCCGTCCGCGGCCCCGCCGGCGAGCACGCCCGGGACGGGCTCGGTCGCGCGCGCGGGCAGGAGCCCGACCGCCCGGTAGCGCACATCGCCGTCCACGTCGGCCGCCACCACGTTGAAGCACGGGGTGACGAGCGTGGCGAAGACGTCCAGCACGTCCTGCGTGCGGGCGGCTCGCTCGAGCCCGAAGAGCCGCTCGAGCGAGAGCGAGTCGTCCTCGAGAGCGGTCCAGCGGGCGGCGAGCGCCCGGCGCCGCTTCGGCTCCCAGGCGATCACCGGGCCGTTCGGCGTGTAGCGCCGCGCCTGGACGAACGCCGGTACCGGCACGCTCATCCCGAGGACGCGGTAGCGGAGGTCGTAGGGCCGGACCTCGACCGGCGCCCCGCCCGCGCCATGCGCGAGCACGCGGCGGCCGTCGGCGGAGAGCGACTCGGCGACCACGTCCACCACGTCGGCGGAGAGCGCGGTCACGCCCCAGGCCACACGGGGGTTCCGGCCCGTGGTGATGATCGGGAGCCCGGCCGCGCTGCCGCCGACCGCCTCGAGCACGCCGGGCACCGAGACGTGGATCACGTGGAACGGCCCCGGGGTCGCGAGCCCCAGGTGCGGGTCGTTGGCGAGGATCGGCCGTCCGCTCGCCGAGCGCTTCGCACCCACGACGAACGCGTTGCTGGCGCGGTCGGCGCCGTCGGCCTCGCGCGGCGGGAACGCCTCGAGGAGCCCGGCGAGCGCGGCACGCGCCGCCGGCGAGGCGGCCAGGGGCCCGCCGGGAGGCGGCGGCTCGAGGGCCGCGGCCGAGGCCCGCTCGCCGGGGCGTGCCGGCCACAGCCGCCGCGCGGCGCTGTCGGGGATGGTCTCGTAGGGCCAGCGATCCTCGAACCGGCGGCGCCGGCGCACCCAGTCCGTGCCGTGCCGCTCCACCTGCGCGGCCTCGGCGAGCTCGGGCAGGTCCAGGTCGAGCGTGACGCCGAAGCCGAGCAGCACCAGCACGCAGTCGGCGGGCGTCCAGTCGCGCGGGCGCTCGCCCAGCCGGCGGAGCTCCGCCGGCCAGGCGCGGCGGCCGCTCCGGCACTCGGCGAGGTAGGCATTCACGCCGGCCGCGTAGCGCTCGAGCGGCTCGCGCACCGCCGGGTCTGTGCGCGAGCGCGCCCACAGCGCCTCGGCGCGCTCGCGCAGCCGGAAGAGCTGGGCGCCGCCGTCGGCGCGCAGCGCGCGGTTCCCGAGCCAGCGGTGCGTGTGCCCGTCGCCGGCGGCGCGCGTCCACACCATCTGCCACAGCCGGTCGCGCGCCGCGACCCAGCCCCAGCCCGCGTAGAGGTCGCCGACATCCGCCGCGCGGACGTGCGGGATGCCCCAGCGGTCGGTGATCACCTCGACCGGCGCGCGCAGGCCCGGCAGGCGCGCGACCGCCTCCGTCGCCGAGCCCGCGAGCCGACTCGGCGCCGCGAGCGCGAGGCACGCAAGCGCCACGCCGGGGAAGCGGAGCCCCATGGTGGCGCAGCCTAGCGCGCTGCCCGGGGCGCGGCGAGTCGCGCGGTCGGCGCTTGCCAGCCGCCGGGGCCCCGCTTAGCGTGCGGCCGATGAGCACGACCCCGCTGCTGGCGATGGACCTCGGCGGCACCGACCTCAAGCTCGGGCGCGTGGGCGCCGCGGGGGACGTGCACGGCTTCGTGCGCGTGCCCTCGCGCGCGGCCGAAGGCGAAGGCGCCCTGTTCGCGGCCATCGCCGCGGCCGCCGCCGCGGCCGAACCCGACCGCCGCTCGGCGGTGGTCGGGTTCGGCTCGCCCGGCGTGCTCGACCCCGAGACGGGCGTCATCCAGGACCGCACGCCGCATCTGAAGCTGCCGCCCGAGTTCCCGATGCGGGAGCGCCTCGAGCGCCTGCTCGGCCGCCGGGTGGTCATCGACAACGACGCCAACTGCGCCGCGCTCGGCGAGCACCTGGCCGGCGCCGCCCGGGGCGCGCGCGTCTCGATCACGGTCACGGTCGGCACCGGCGTGGGGGCGGGCATCGTCGTGGACGGCCACGTGCTGAAGGGCGCGTTCGGCGGCGCGGGCGAGATCGGACACATGCCTCTGGGCAGCACCGGTCCGGCGTGCGCCTGCGGAGTGGAGGGCTGCGCCGAGCCGCTCGCGAGCGGCTCGGGTCTCGTGTCGCGCGCGCGCGAGCGGGGGCTCGCGGTGGCGAGCGGCGAGCAGGTGTTCGCCTCGGCCGACCCGCGCGCGGCCGGGGCCATCGCCGAGCTCGTGGATCACCTCGCGCGCATGCTCGGGGCGGCCACGCAGCTCGTGAACCCCGAGGTCATCGTGCTCGGAGGCGGGCTCGCGCAGGCTGGTGAGCGGCTGTTCGCCTCGCTCCGGACCCGGCTCGAGCGCTACACGCTCGCCTCGCACCGCCGGCGGCTGCGTCTCGTGCCCGCCTCGCTCGGGGAGCGCGCCGGCGTGATCGGCGCCGGGCTCCAGGCCTGGCAGGCGGTCGGGGAGCCGGCGCGGCGCTGACGCGCGCTCCCGCGCCTCCGCGTGGTGTCGGCTAGCCGAGCGTGACGAGCGGCTCGGGCTGCCCGGCGCCCACCGGCTGGCCGAGCAGTGTGACCGGCGTCGAGCCCACGACGCGCACGGTCCGCAGCGAGCCCGCGGGGCTCCCGTCGTCGGGCCACACCACGGTCTTGAACCCTCGGCTCTTGCCATGCAGCTGCGTCGCGCCGGCGCCGCGGCCGCGCGACGACGGCCCCTCCACCAGCACCTCGACCTCGCGCCCAAGGAATCCGTCCATGATCTCACCCGAGATGGCGTGCTGCTGCTCGATCAGGACCTGGAGCCGGCGGCCCTTCTCCTCCTCGCTCACCGTCTCCGGGGTCCGCCAGGCGCGCGTGTCCGGGCGCGCGGAGTACTTGAACAGGAACGCGCTGTCGAAGCGCGCCTGCGCCATGTAGGCGAGCGTGGCATTGAAGTCGGCTTCCGACTCGCCCGGGAAGCCCACGATGATGTCGGTGCTCACCGCGACGCCCGGGATGCGCCCGCGGATGCGGGCGAGCACGCCTTCGTAGCCGGCGATCGTGTAGCTGCGCTGCATCGCGAGGAGCACGCGGTCGGACGCGCTCTGGAGCGGCAGGTGGACGTGCGGCATGACCTTCCCGGACTCCGCGATCGCGTCCACGACGCGGTCGCTCATGTCGCTCGGGTGCGGCGACGTGAAGCGTATGCGCAGCACGCCGGGCACCGTGTCGGCGGCGCGAAGGAGATCGGCGAAGTCGTGCGTGCCGTCGTGGTACGAGTTCACCGTCTGGCCGAGGAACACGATCTCGCGGTGGCCGTTCGCGGCAGCCGCCTCGACCTGGCGGACGAGCGATCCGAGCGGCAGGCTCCGCTCGCGGCCGCGCGTGTAGGGAACGACACAGTAGGTGCAGAACTTGTCGCAGCCGCGCTGCACGGTGACCCACGCCCGGACCCCAGGCGTTCGCTTCGGTTCGAGGTCGCCGTAGGTCTCGTCGCGGTCGAGCCGGATCTCGGAGGTGGGCAGGCTCGCCGCACGCCGGAGCAGCCCCGGCAGGTCGCGGTAGCCGTCGGGGCCCACCACCAGGTCCAGCACGCGCTTCTGGTCGAGCAGGCGCTTGCGGAGGTGCTGCGCCATGCAGCCGGCCACGCCCACGACGAGGTCCGGGTTGCGCGCCTTGAGGCTCGCGAACTCGCCGAGCCGGCCCAGCACCCGCTGCTCGGCGTGCTCGCGTATGGCGCAGGTGTTGAGGATGACCGCGTCCGCGTCCTCGGCGCGCTCCACGAGCTGCATGCCGGCGCGCTCGAGCACCCCGGCCATGAGCTCGGAGTCCGCCACGTTCATCTGGCAGCCGTAGGTCTCGAGGAACACGCGTTTCATCAGGGTACGGACGGTAGCATGCCCGGGACGGGCCGCTCCAGCGGCGCGCGGTTGACCCTCGCCGCGCGCGCGCCGCAGGATGGGCGTTCCGCCCCCGGCCCGGAGTCCCGACGATGCCCAGCCAGCCCTCCCGCGAACTCGTCACGTTCCCGAACCCCGCCCCGGGGCGCGACTACTGGATCCGCCACGAGTGCCCGGAGTACTCGGCGCTCTGCCCGGTCACCGGCCAGCCCGACTTCGGCACCATCGTGATCCTCTACGTGCCGGACGCGCTGTGCGTGGAGCTCAAGTCACTCAAGCTGTACCTGTGGTCGTTCCGGGACGAGGGCCACTACTTCGAGCAGGTCACGAACCAGATCCTGGACGACGTCGTGCGCGCGGTGAAGCCGCGCCGGCTCACGGTCGTGGCCCGGTTCAACGTCCGCGGCGGGATCTCGACGCGGGTGGTGGCGCGCTACGACAAATCCGCCTGACGGCGGTATGCTCGCGCCCGGGACCGGGCCCCACGTGCGCCGGCCCGCTGCGGCGCCTCGCGGGGCGGGGGCCGCAGCCGGGACGGCCGAGCCGACAGGAGCGATGTCCATCGCCATCCGAGCGTCGCTGGCGGGCCTCGCGCTTGCGCTGCTGGCGAGTGCTCCGGCCCACGCGGAGCACGTCACCGGCGAGCTGCTCGTGCGCTGGAAGGCCTCGGCGCGCGCCCCGGCGCGCCTCGAGGCGCTGGCGCCGCTCGGCGCGCGCGCGCTCGCCCGCTTCGCGGTGCCGGGGCTCGAGAGGCTGCGGCTGGAGGGCGTCTCGGTCGAGGAGGCCGTGCTCCGGCTCTCGCGCGACCCGCGGGTCGAGTACGCCGAGCCCAACTACCTGTGGTCCATCGACCGGGTCCCGAACGACCCGCTCTATCCCGAGCTCTACGGGCTGCGGAACGCCGGCCAGACGGGCGGCACGTCCGGCGCCGACATCCGCGCCGAGCCGGCCTGGGACCGCTTCACCGGCGAACCGGAACAGCTCGTCGGCGTCCTCGACACGGGGGCCCAGCTCGACCATCCGGACCTCGCGCCCAATCTGTGGACGAACCCGGGAGAGGTCCCGGGCAACGGGCAGGACGACGACGGCAACGGCTACGTGGACGACGTCCACGGCTACGACTTCCTGAACCACGACGCCGACCCGAGCGACGACAACGGGCACGGCACGCACACCGCCGGCACGCTCGCGGCGGTGGGGGACAATGGCGTCGGGGTCACGGGTGTGGTCTGGCGCGCGCGTATCGTGGTGCTCAAGTTCCTCGGCGCGGGCGGCACGGGGCCGACTTCGGCGGCGGTGGAGGCGCTGGACTACGCGCTGCGCCTCGGCGTGCGGCTCTCGAACAACTCGTGGGGCGGAGCGCTCTACTCGCGCGCGCTCGAGGACGCGATCGAGCGCGCGCAGGCCGCCGGGCACCTGTTCGTCGTGGCCGCGGGCAATGCGCGCACGAACACCGACGACAGCCCGCAGTACCCCGCGTCGCTGCCGCAGGCGTGCATCGTCTCGGTGGCTGCGACCGACGCCGCCGACCAGCTCGCCGCGTTCTCCAACTACGGGGCCACCTCGGTGGACCTGGCCGCACCGGGCGTGGACGTGCTGTCCACCTACCCGCGCGACACCTACCGCTACCTCTCGGGCACGAGCATGGCCACACCCTACGTGACCGGCGCCGCCGCGTTCCTGCTCGGGCGGTTTCCCGGGATGACCGCCGAGGACGTGAAGGCGCGGCTCCTGCTGCTCGTGGACCCGCTCGTCGGGCTCGCGGGGCGCTGTGTCTCGGGCGGGCGGCTGAACCTGGCGCTCGCCGCCTCGGACCCCGACAGCATCGCTCCCGGCGCCATCACCGACCTCGCCGTGGTCGTCCCCGGCTCCAACTCCGTGGACCTGGCCTGGACGGCGACCGGCGACGACGGCGGGCAGGGGACGGCGGCGCGTTACGAGCTGCGCGTGGGGCTCCAGCCGCTCACACCCGAAAACCTCGGTGCGGCCGCCCGCTTCCCGGCGCCGAGCCCGGCCATGGCGGGGGCCACCGAGACCTGGCGCGTGCGCGGGCTCGCGCTCGAGAGCGCCTACTGGTTCGCGCTCGTGCCGCGTGACGAGTTCGGCAACCCGGGCCCGCTCTCCAACGTCGTGAGCGCCACCACGCTCGGGCCCCCGAGCCTCGCGCTCGAGCCGGCCAGCGTGAGCGCGGCGGCCAACACCGGCAGCGTCGTCGTGCGCGCGGTCGAGATCCGCAACGACTCGCCGGGCACGCTCGAGTGGACCGCGCCGCTGCCGGCGCTCGAGTTCGGCACGGCGCTCGGCACCTGGCCGGCCGAGACGGGCGGCAAGGGCGAGGAGGGCCCGGTCCGCGAGCCCGCCATCGCCTCCAGCGGGGGGCCCGACGCGTTCGGCTACCGCTGGCTCGATTCCGACGAGCGGGGCGGCCCCGCGTACCAGTGGGTGGACATCGCCACGAGCGCGAACGCGGTCGCACTCTCCGGGGACGAAGCGGTCTCGGCCCCGCTCGCGATCGGCTTCAACTTCCCGTTCTACGGCAGGCGTTTCAGCCGCATCCGGGCGTGCACGAACGGCTACCTGCAGTTCGGCCCCGAGGGTCCGGCGTTCGTGAACAGCGGACTGCCCTCGACCGGGGGCCCTCGCAACATGATCGCGCCGTTCTGGGACGACCTCCACCTGGGGGTGGGGACGGACCGCGTGTTCCTGCGCTCGGACGGCACGCGCTGCGTCATCACCTGGCAGGGAGTGCCGCGCTACAACGACCCCGCCTCGGTGATGACGTTCCAGTGCATCCTGTATCCCTCCGGCGAGGTCCGCTTCCAGTACCGGAGCATGTCCGGACACACGAGCAGCGCCACGGTCGGCATCCAGGACAGCTCGCGCACGATCGGACTCTCGGTCGCGTTCAACCAGTCGTACGTGCGCGACAGCCTCGCCGTGCGGCTCGCGCCGCTGCCGCAGTGGCTCTCGCTCTCGCCCGCCGCCGGCTTCCTCGCGCCGGGCGGCCGCCAGACCGTGAACCTGCGCATGGACGCCGCGGGGCTCGCCTCGGGCTCGTACCGGGGCCACGCCCGGCTCATCACGAACGCCCCCGCGGCGGCCGACACGAGCGTGCTCGCCACGCTCGAGGTGACCGGCGCGCCGCACCTGGTGCTCGCGCCGGAGGCGCTGGACTTCGGCAACCTCTTCCTCGGCGCGGGCGACACGCTCGAGCTGACGATCGCGAACGACGGCGTGGACCCGCTCGTGGTGAGCGGCGTCTCGAGCGACTCGCCGGCGTTCCGCGTGGCCCCGGACGGGTTCACGCTGCTCCCCGGCGAGGCGCTCACGCGCCCGGTGGCGTTCGCCCCGCAGTCGATCGCCGAGCACCACGGCACCCTGCGCGTGGCAAGCAACGACCCGGCGCGGCCGCTCGCCGGGCTGCCGCTCCGCGGCGTGGCGAGCGCGGCGCCGGAGATCCAGGCCGGCGCATCGAGCCTGCGAGCCGCGGGCACCACCGCGCTCCACCCCGGCGCCGCGCGCCAGGAGCGGCTGCTGCTGGTGCGGAACGCGGGCGGCTCACCGCTCCAGTGGACGGCGAGCGCCTACCAGGGACGCCTCGTCGCCTCGCCGCCGCCCGCGCCGCCGGCGCGCGAGCCGCGCGGGCCGGCGCCGGCCGTGGCGCAGGTGAAGGGCGGGCTCGCCCCGGGGCCGGGCGCGCTCGGCGACGGTGGCCCGGATGCGTTCGGCTACCGCTGGGTGGACTCCGACGACCCGCGCGGGCCGGTGTTCGCGTGGGAGGAGATCGCAGGCGTGGGCACCCGGCTCTTCGGGAGCGCCGACGACTCGAGCACCACCGTGCCGCTGCCGTTCCCGTTCCCGTTCTACGGGCGCACCTGGCACGAGGTCCACGTCTGCACGAACGGCTTCGTGTCGTTCGCGGGGCGCGAGAGCGCGCTCGTGAACACCGACCTGCCGAGCGACGCCGCCGGCGTGCCGCGCGCGCTCGTGGCGCCGTTCTGGACCGACCTCGACCTGCGCACCGCGCGCGGCGCCGGCCGGGCGTACGCGCACTTCGACGGCAGCAAGCTGATCGTGGAATGGAAGGACGCGGTCCACTTCTCGGGCGCCGGACCGTTCACGTTCCAGCTCCTGATCTGGCCGGGCGGCACGCTCGAGTTCCAGTACCTGGCGGTCGGCTCGCCCGGGATCCGGGCCACCACCGGGATCCAGGACTCGAGCGGCACGGTCGGGCTGCGGATCGCGTTCAACGCGCCCTACGCGCGGCCGGGGCTGCGCGTGCGCGTCTCCGCGCAGGACGACTGGCTCACGCTCGACCGCGATCGCGGCGTCACCTCACCCGGCGGCGCGGACACGCTGCGCGTGCGCTTCGACGCGCGTGGGCTCGCCGACGGCGAGCACCTGGGCGAGGTGCGGCTCGTGAGCAACGACGTGGAGGAGCCGCTGCTCGCGGTCCCGTGCGCGTTCCGGGTCGGGCTCCACGCCGGCGCCGGGGAGGCGCTGCCGGGCCTGGTGGCGTCCGTCTCGCGCGAGCCGCTCGTCCGCTTCCGGGTGCCGCTCCCCGTGGCCCGGGACGGCGTGCGGCCCGGCACGCTGCGGCTGGACGGCACGCCCGTCGAGCCCGCGGGCGAGCCGGTCGCGGTGGACCGCGGACGGCTCGAGATCGCGTTCCGCTCCGTGGAGCTGCTCGCGCGGCTCCCCGGGGGGCTCGGCCCGCAGGCCGCGCTCTCCGGCGAGTTCGAGGCCGGCGGCTGGTTCGAGGCCCGGGCGCCGCTCGCGCTCCAGGCGCCCGGGATGGAGGCCGGCGGGCTGCCCGGCTTCGGCTCCGGCGAGCCGGCTCCGGAGCTGCGCACCGGCGACCGCGTCTCGCTCACGTGGACGCCGCCGGCGGGTGGCGCCGAGGACTACGCCCTGGCGTTCTCGGCGGACGGTGGTGTTCGCTGGCGCGAGCTCGGCGTCACGCCGGGGCCCGCGTTCACGTTCGCCGCCGCGGAGACGACGAGCCGGGCGCTGGTCGAGGTGGTCGCACGGCGTGGCGACACCGTGCTCGGGAGCTGGCTCTCGGCACCGTTCCAGGTGGCGGCAGGCGAGCCGGCCCCGGCCCGCCTCGCGCTCCGCCGCCTCGGGGAGCACCCCGCGCGCGGCGTGGTCCGCTTCGAGCTGCTGCTGCCCATGGCGGGGGAGGTGCGCGTCGAGCTCTTCGACGTCCGCGGCGCGCGCGTGCGCACGCTCGTGCGGGGCCCGCTCCCGGCCGGCCGCCACCCGCTTACCTGGGACGGCCGCACGGAGGCCGGCGCGGCGGCGCGGCCCGGGATCTACCTGGCGTCCGTGCGCGCCCCGGGAGGCGAGACGAGCGTGCGGCTCGCGATCCTGCGCTGACCGCCGGCCCCGGCGCCGACCGATCCTCGCGCCGAGCCTTGACGGACCGGCGGAGCGGCGTCGAAACTTCCGCTTCCGGGCCGCCGAGCAACGCCCGAACCCCGCGCCGACGCATCCCTTCGACCGCCTCCGGCGTATCCGCGGGGGCCACCACCCTCCGGAGGCGCGCGCGCGGGCGATGACCAACAGCAGCCAACTCCTGGCGACACTGAACCTGGTGCTGGGCGGGCTCGTTTTCCTGCTCGGCTTCGTCATCCTGCGCGAGAACCCGCGGCAGCGGCTGAACCGGGTGGTGTCGCTGATGCTCTTCTTCGGCGGCCTCGGCGCGATCCTGGCCGCGCTCACGCTGCTCGTGCCGGGGAAGGCCACCGGGGCCGGGTTCCAGTCGAACGTGGCCTACCTGTGGGAGTTCTTCTTCCCCACGGCGTTCCTGCTCGCGAGCGTCTTCCCCGAGGAGCGGCCGTTCGCCCGCCCGTTCACGCTCCCGGGCGGCATGAAGAGCCCGAGCTTCGTGCTGCTCGTCTACACCCCGCACGTGTTCCACCTCGTGCTCGTGGTGGCCGTGTCGTTCATGCCCACCGGGCACGCCCCGTCCGAGCCGGGGAGCGGCATCGCCCGCTCGCTCGCGGACCTGGCCGGGGTGGTGGGCCGGCTGTTCCTCTCCGCGCACCAGGCGCTGTTCTCGCTCGTGGACCTGTTCTTCGGCGTGGCCGCGGTGGCGCTCCTGATCGGCAGCCTGCGCCGGGCCCGGGTGCCGCGCATCCGCCAGCAGCTCGGCGCCATCACCGTGGGCCTCGTGAGCTGCCTCGTGCTCTACGCGTTCGCGACCACCATCCCCACGCTGCTCGGCCGGCCGCTCGAGCGCGGCATGCAGGCCGCGCTCACGACGGCCGCGCTCACACTCGGCTCCGGCGCCATCGCCTACGCGATGGTGCGCCACAAGTTCCTGGACACCAAGCTCATCGCCCGGCGCGGCATCCTCTACGCGCTCGCCTCGGCCGTGCTCATCGGCTTCTACCTCACCGTGATCGAGCGCGTGAACGACACCGTCGCCAAGGCATTCGGGATCGACGCGCGCATCGTCGAGCCGGTGTTCCTGATCATCGCGCTCACGCTGTTCCAGCCGGCGGTCGCGAAGCTCGAGGAGTCGCTCGACCGCATGTTCCTGCGCGACCCCGGGGACTACCGCAACGTGCTGCGCGCGCTCGGGCGCGAGATCCAGACCACGATCGACCTCGAGGATCTGCTCAACCGCTCGGTCCGCACGCTCACCGAGGCGCTGCTGCTGCGCTCGTCGTACATCGTGGCGATCACCGCCGAGGGCCCGGTGGTGCGCACCGGCGCGGGCGAGCCGCTCTCGCCCGAGTCGGCCGCCGGCGTCGCCGATCTCATGTCGCGGCTCTCCACGCAGGAGCCGAGCTTCCGGCTCTCGGACCCGGTGGACGGCCTGCGACGGGTGGACCGCGAGCTGCTCGTGCGCCGGCTCGGTGTCGAGCTCATGGTGCCGCTGCGCTGGCGCAACGAGACGCTGGGCCTCGTGCTCCTGGGCGAGAAGCTCACCGGGACGGAGTTCACGAGCGAGGACGTCTCGCTGCTCAACAGCCTCGGCTCCCAGATGGGCGTCTCGCTCCAGAACGCGCTCCTGCTGCGCGACCGTCTGCGCGTGGCTCGCCTCGAGGACGAGATGAACCTCGCCCACCAGATCCAGCAGACGTTCCTGCAGAGCGACTTCCCGTCGCTCCCGCGCTGCGAAGTGCACGCGGTCAACCTGCCGAGCCGGCAGGTCGGCGGCGACTACTACGACGTGGTGCAGGCTCCGGACGGCTCGTTCCTCGTGGCGATCGCCGACGTGGCCGGCAAGGGCGTGCCCGCGGCGCTGCTCTCGAGCATGCTCCAAGCGGCGCTCCGTACTCAGGCCCGCTCCATCGAGTCGCCGGCGGCGATCCTGCGCAACATCAACGCGCTCGTCTACCGGAGTTCCGCGGTGCACCAGTTCGCCACGTTCTTCCTGGCACGGGTGGCCGCCGACGGCCGCCGCATGATGTACTGCAACGCCGGGCACAACTGGCCGGCGGTACTGCGGCGGAACGGCAGCCGCGAGTGGCTCCAGTGCGGCGGCACGATCCTCGGCATCATGGAGGACGTGGGGCTGGAGGAGGGCTCGCTGGATCTCGACCCCGGCGACCTGCTCCTGTTCTACACGGACGGCATCAGCGAGGCCACGAACGCCGACGGCGTGCTCTACGGCGAGGAGCGGCTGGTGGAGTTCGTCGCCTCACTCCCGCCCGGACTCCACCCGGAGACGATCGCGACCCGCATCCTGGGCGAGGTGGAGCACCACCTGGGGCACCTCGAGGCCCAGGACGACCGCACGCTCGTCGTGGTCCGCATCCGCGCGGCCGCGCGCGGCCCGCTCGAGCCGGGTGAGGTGAGCGAGCAGCTCGCGGCGGGCTGACCGCGGCCGGGGCCGGGGGAGGGTCTCTCAGGGACCGCGGCGCGGGGCGGTGGTGTCCTGCTCCGAGCTCTCCCGGCCGACCGCGATGCGCAGCTCGCGGAGCCGCTGGTAGAGCGTGCTCCGGGCGAGCCCGAGCCGATCGGCGGCCCTGCCCACGTGGCCCTGCTCGAGTTCGAGCGCGCGGAGGATGTGGCGCCGCTGGATCTCCTCGAGCGTGAGCTCGTCGTCCGGCTCACCCGCCCGGGCGGGCGAGGGGCCGCCGCCGGGGTCTTTGGGCAGCGCCGCCGTGGTCAGCACCGGGCCCTCGCAGCCGAGGATCGCGCGCTCGAGGGTGTTCCGCAGCTCGCGCAGGTTCCCGGGCCACGGGCGGGCCGCGAGCGCCGCCGCCGCGTCGGGAGAGAGGGCGAGCGGGGCTCGCCCCATCTCCCGCGCCAGCGCCGCGAGCATGCGCTCCGCCAGATGGGGGACGTCCTCGCGCCGCTCGCGCAGCGGCGGCAGGCGCAGCACGAAGACGCCGAGGCGATAGTAGAGGTCGGGCCGGAAGCGCTCGTCGCGGACCATCACCGCGAGGTCGCGGTGCGTCGCGGCGAGGATGCGCACGTCCACGAGCCGATCGCGCACGGAGCCGACACGGCGGATGCGCCGGTCCTCGATCACCTTGAGCAGCTTGGCCTGGACCACCAGGTCCATGTCCCCGATCTCGTCCAGGAACACGGTCCCGTGGTGGGCCACCTCGAGCAGGCCCTGCTTCTCCGTGACGGCGCCCGTGAACGCCCCACGCTCGTGGCCGAACAGTTCGCTCTCGAGGAGCTCGCGCGAGAGCCCGGCGCCGTTGAGCTCGACGAACGCCTCGCCGGCCCGCGGCCCGTGCCGGTGGAGCCAGGACGCGAGCACGCCCTTGCCCGAGCCCGTCTCCCCGAGCAGGAGCACCGGGCTCGGCGAGCGGAGCGCCAGGCGCGTGGACTCCTCGAGCGCTCGGATCGCGGCGGAGTCGCCCGTGAACGGGTCCAGGTCGAGGCGCCCGCGCCGGACCTCGCCCGCGAGGCTCTCCCGCCGCGTGCGCGCGTTCTCGAGCATCCGGTCCAGGACGGCCAGCAGCGCGTGCAGGTTCACGGGCTTGGTGAGGAACTGCTCCGCCCCGAGCTGCATCGCGCGCACGGCCAGCTCGATCGAGCCGTGCGCGGTGAGGATCATCGTCGGGACGGACGGCGCGATCTCGCGCAGGCGCGCGAGCAGCTCGAGCCCGTTCCCGTCGGGAAGCTGGTGGTCGAGGATCGCCAGGTCCGGCCGGCATTCGCAGAGCAGGCGCTCCGCCGCCCGGCACGAGTCCGCCTCGAGCACCTGGCAGCCGTGCACGCCGAGGAAGTCCCGCACCGCGCCGCGGATGCCCGGTTCGTCCTCGACCAGGAGCACGGAGGCACGACGTTCGGGCGGCGCGTCCACGGCGTGCACGACCGGCTCGGTGCTCATCGCGCGCCGACCCGGTCGGCGGGGGCCCCGGCCGCCGGCAGCCAGACCGTGAGCAGCGCTCCGCCCTCGGGCGCGTTCGCGGCCCGCACCTCGCCGCCGTGGTCCTCCACGACGCGGCGCACGATCGAGAGCCCGAGCCCGGTGCCGCCCGGCCGCCGTGAGAAGAACGGCTCGAACAGGTGCGGCAGGTCGTCCTCGCGGATGCCGTCGCCCGCGTCGCGGATCAGGATCTCCAGCCCGGCCTCGCCCGAGCGCACCGCGCGCCGGGCCTCGACGAGCACGCACCCCCCCTCGGGCGAGTGGAGCAGGGCGTTCTCGAGCAGGTTCCGGAACACGGCCTGCAGCCCGCCCGGGTCGCCGGAGAGCTCGGGGAGGTCGTCGGGCAGCCTCCAGACGACACCCGCCCCGGGTGCCGTGGTGCCGCGCGCGTCGCGCTCCGCCTCACGCAGGAGCTCGGCCGGCCGCAATGCCACGCGCTCGGCGCTCGGCGAGCGGCCGTACTCGAGCAGGTTCCGCATGAGTCGCTCGAGTCGGGTGGCCTGCTCCCGGAGCACCCCGCGGTAGCGCTTCGAAGCCTCGGGCGCGGGCGTCCGGGCGTCCATCGCGTCCAGCGTGGCGGTGATCGCGAACAGCGGCGTGCGGACCTCGTGCGCCACGCCGGCGACGAGCGCTCCGATCGCGCCGAGCGCCTGGCTCCGCTCGAGCGCGGCGCGCATGCGCGCCTGCTCCTCCTCGGCCTGCTTCGCGAGCGTCAGGTCCATGACGACGCCCCGCAGCCGCACGGCCTCGCCCGAGCCGTCGAACGCGAAGCGGCCGTGGCTCGCGACCCAGTGGACCGAACCGTCCGGCCGCCGCACCCGATACTGGAGCGCGAAGGCGCGCCGGGCCTGCCTCGCGCCGGCGCTCTCGCGCTCGAGCGCCGCGAGGTCGTCCGGGTGCACGCGGCTCGCGAAATCCGCGTAGGTGCCCGTGAACTCGCCGGGAGCGAAGCCCCACAGCTCCTCGAGACGCCGCGACCACACCAGTCGTTCGCCCGGGATGTCCCAGTCGTACGTCCCCATCCCCGCGGCCTCGAGCGCGAGCCGGAGCCGGGCCTCGCTCTCACGCAGGGCCCGTTCCGCCCGCCGCCGCTCGGTCACGTCCTGCACGGTGCCGAACATGCGCAGCGGCCGCTGTGCGGCGTCGAGCTCGAGCCGGCCCTGCCCGCGCAGCACGCGGTGCTCCCCGTCGCGGAGCCGGGGCCGGAACTCGAGCGCGCCCGGCTCCCGCCGCGCGGCGCAGTCCTCGATCCAGCGCGTCATCGCGGCGCGGTCGTCGGGGTGGATCGCCTCGAGCAGCGAGGCCGGGTCGTGCCCGAACTCGGCCGGCTCGACCCCGAACAGCCGGTAGACCTCGTCCGTCCAGGTGATCCTCTCGCTCGCGATGTCCAGCGACCAGCTCCCGATCCTGGCGATACGCTGCGAATCGCGCAGGAGGCGGTGCTGCTCGCGCGCCGCCTCCTCGGCGAGCCGGCGCTCCGTGATGTCGATGTGACAGCCCAGCATGCGCTCGGGCCGCCCCGCCGCGTCCCGGACCACGTTCGCCAGGGCCAGGATCCAGCGCCACGCGCCGTCGCGGTGGCGCATGCGGAACTCGGCCTCGTAGCGGTGCCCGGGACCGGCGATGGACGCGCGCGCCCCGGCCAGCGCCGGCCCGACGTCGTCGGGGTGGGTGAGGCGGGTCCATTCCTCGAGCCGGTCCTGGATCTCGTCCGGTCGGTAGCCGAGCTGACGCTTCCACTCGTCCGAGTAGTGCACGTCGTCGGTCGCGAGGTCCCAGTCCCACAGGCCGACGCTCGCGACCTCGGTGGCCAGGCTCAGGCGCATGTCGTTCACGGCCGCCGCGCGCGCCGCCTTCCGGCGCTCGCTCGTCTCGTGGAAGTAGACGTCGAGCCCGCCCCGGTGCGGGAACACCCGCACCTCGAACCAGCGGTCCCAGGGCTCGAAGTGGTCCTCGATCCAGGTGGGCCTCTGGTGGTCGACCGCATTCCGGATGGCCCGCTCGAAGCGCGTGCCGATCGCCTCGGGGAACTCGTCCCAGCAGACCTTGCCGAGCAGCGAGCCGGGCTCGCGCCCGATCAGCGCGCCCGCCTCGCGGTTCACGAACACGAACCGCCACTCCGGGTCCAGGCTGATGAAGCCGTCGTGCATGCGCTCGAGGATGTCGAGGTAGTGGTGCTCGGCGACCTCGGCCCGCGACCGCGCCTCGCGCTCGTGCGCGACCGCGCGCTCGAGCGCGCGCCGCGACCGCGTCCGGACCTCGACCATGAGGTTGAACGCCGTGGCGACCTCGGCCACCTCGGCCGGCCCGCCGACCGGGGCGCGACTCTCGCCGCGGCCCTCCATCACGCCGCGGGCCGCCGCGGCCAGGCCGGAGATCGGCCGCTCGATGCCGCGCGCCGCGCGCGTGACGAGCAAGCTCAGGAGGAGCGCGAGCAGGATCGCCGCCGGGAATACGAACCGCGTCAGGATGCGGCCCTCGCGGAAGACCACGTCACGCGGGATGCCCACGTGGACGCGCCAGTCCGTGCCGGACACGTCCGAGAAACCGAACACCCGGGGCACGCCGTCGGGGTCCTTCGCTTCGAGGGCGGTCGTGGCGGTCCGCTGTGCGAGCCGGAACACCTCACTGCCCTGCATGCTCCGCCCGAGCCAGCGCCAGGGCTCGGGATCGTGCGTGATGATGGTGCCGTCCGCGGCGTAGACCGCGACCTGGCCGCCGGCCGCGAGGCGCCGGGCGCGGATCAGACCAGAGGCCAGGTCGATCGGCGAGCCCAGGATCGCCACCACCTCGCCGCGCGCGTCGCGGACGGGCAGCGAGAGCATCACGACCCAGCGCCCGGTGATGCGGCCCACGAACGGCCGGCTCAACCGGAACTCCCCGGCACGCATGGTCTCCTGGAACCACGACATGGTCGCGGCATTCGGAGCGCCGCCGGGAGGGAGCGGCACGGCCGAGACCAGCAGCCGGCCGTCGCGGGCCGCGAGGGTGACGTTCGCGAGCTCGGGCCACGAGGCGCGGTACTCCTCGAACAGCCGCTGGCAGCGAGCCTGGTCCAGGGTTCGGACCTCCTCTCGCGCGGCGAGCCGTCCGAGCGCCTGGCGCACGCGATGGATGCGGTCGCCGAGGTCGGCGGAGACCTCGTCGGCGACGAGCCGCACCGTCCCGCGCGCCTGATCCCGCGAGTGCAGGACGCTGAACGAGCCCCAGGCCACGAGGAGCGCGACGAGCGGGAGGCTCGCCGCCAGCGTGAGCAGTGCGAGCTGCGAGCGGATCCGGGTCCGGGCGGGCCCGCGCTCGGTTCGGGCGGGAAAGGATGCGTCCTGCATCGTCTGCGAATCCCTTCGCGTAACGGAGACCCTGGCTTCGCGAGCTCGCGCTCGCCAGGGCTGCGGAGGCGCCGGAGCGGCCTGACGTCATCGCGGCGGGAACTCGGATCCCGCGGCCCTGTAGGAGGTCGCGGTCCCGCGGCGACGATAGCACATGGCGCGGCCGGGTACGGGGGCTGGTGCCTCGCGCGTCCGGGCTGGCGCCTCGCTGGAACCCGCGGGGGCCGCGGCGTAGGCTCGCGGCTCGCCCGACCTCCCGGCATTCGAGACAGCGAGCGAGAGTCACGAATCAACGCGCGGCGGAACGGCCATCCGGCCGGACCGCCCTTTCCCCCCTCTCACCCAGGAGTCCCGCCATGCTGCTGATCCGCGAACTCATGTACTGCAAGCCCGGCAAGGTGCGCCCCCTGGTCGAGAAGTTCCTCGCCATGGCGAAGCTGTCGGAGAAAGCCGGCATGGGGAAGATGCGCGTCATGACCGACTTCAGCGCCGAGCGCTACTGGACGTTGGTCACCGAGTTCGAGGTGCCGAGCCTCGACGCGTTCGAGCGGATGATGAAGGGCGAGGGCATGGACGAGAAGGCCATGGCCGAGATGGACGCGCTCATGAAAGGCTACCACGACCTCGTGGACGGCGGCCGGCGGGAGATCTACCGGATCGAGGGCTGACCCTCGCGCGCCACGGCCCCTGGGAGCGGGGTCGGGGCGGTCAGCGGACGGGCGCGAGCTTCCAGATGCGGCCCTCGTGCGTCACCACGTGGAGCTCGCCCTGGCCGTCCTCGCCGAACGAGGTGACGCTGCCCATCGCGCCCACGCTCCACTCGCGCAGGTCGCGCGCGCGCGCGCCGTCCCAGCGGAACGAGCGCAGCCAGCCGCGGCAGTAGTCCGAGAAGAAGATCGCCCCCGCGAGCGCGGGCAGCGTGCGCCCGCGGTAGGCGTATCCGCCGGTCACCGAGCAGCCGTCGTCGCGCCCGTACTCGACCGCCGGCTCGACGATGCCCGCCGGGCGCGGGCGCGCGACGCCGTAGGCGTGCGCGCCCTCGCGCAGGTTCCAGCCGTAGTTCAGGCCCGCGCGCGAGGCGTCGGCCACGTCCAGCTCCTCCCAGCGGTTCTGGCCGACGTCGCCGATGATCACCCGGTTCGTGGTCGTGTCGAACGAGAAGCGCCAAGGGTTGCGGAGCCCCGTGGCCCACACCTCCGGGGCGCCCGCGCCGGCGCGCCGGGCGAACGGGTTGTCGGACGGGATCGCGTACGGGTCGCCGCGGTCCACGTCCAGCCGCAGCATCTTGCCGAGGAGCGTGCGCGGGTTCTGGCCGTGGCCCATGGGGTCGCCGCCCGCGCCGCCGTCGCCCATGCCGACCCAGAGCATGCCGTCGGGGGCGAACGCGATCATGCCGCCGTTGTGGTTCGAGTACGGCTGGTCCACCGACAGGATGCGCTTCGCGGTCGCAGGGTCGGCCGTGCGCCGGTCGGGCCGCACGGTGAAGCGGACGACCTGCGTGTCGCCGTCCCGGTCGGTGTAGTTCGCATAGAGGAAGCCGTTCGTGCCGTAGCGCGGGTGGAACGCGAGCCCGAGGAGCCCGCGCTCGCCGCCCGCGCGCACGCGGTCGGTCAGGTCGAGGAACACCCCGCGCGAGGGCCGCCCGGCCTCGATCCAGCGGATGCGCCCCGGCTGCTCGACCACGAAGAGCCGCGCGTCCCCGGGCGCCGCGCACACGAACACCGGCTGCTCGAAGCCCTCACCTGCGAGCACGAGCCGGAGCCCGTCCGAGTGTGTCCACGCCGGGGCCGGCGCCGCCGGCGCGCAGGATGCGAGCAGCGTGAGGCCGGCGAAGGCGACGAGGATGGAGCGGAGCCGGGCGCGGAGATCGGGGGGTGCGGGCATGCGCCGAGCATAGGCGAACCCGGCCACCTCCGCGCCGCGCCGGGCCTAGAACTGGTGACGCTCGGTCGAGTCGGCGAGCGCCTTCGTGGCCGACTCGCCGCCTGAGATGACCTCCTGGAGCGCGTCGAACCAGCCGGTGCCCACGAAACTCTGGTGCCGGACCGCCGCGTAGCCCTGCGAGGCCGCCAGCTCGAACTCGCGGTCCTGGAGCTTCGAGTAGGCGGACATGCCGCCGTCCCGGTAGCCGCGCGCCAGCTCGAACATGCTCAGGTTCAAGGCGTGGAAGCCGGCCAGGGTCACGAACTGGAACGCGTAGCCCATCGCGCCCAGCTCGCGCTGGAAGCGGGCGATCGTGGCGGCGTCCAGCTTCTTCGACCAGTTGAAGCTGGGCGAGCAGTTGTAGGCGAGCCGCTTGCCCGCGAACTTCCCGCGGATGGCCTCGGCGAAGCGCTTCGCCTCGTCCAGGTCCGGCGTGCTGGTCTCGCACCAGACGAGGTCGGCCACCGGCGCGTAGGCGAGCCCGCGCTCGATGGCCATGTCGAGCCCGTTCCGGATGCGGTAGAAGCCCTCGGCGGTCCGCTCACCGGTGATCCAGCGCCGGTCGCGCGGGTCGATGTCGCTCGTGAGCAGCGTCGCCGACTGGGCGTCGGTGCGCGCCACGAGCACGCTGGGCACGTCGAGCACGTCGGCGGCGAGCCGCGCGGCGGTGAGCTTCTGCACGAACTCGCGCGTCGGCACCAGCACCTTGCCGCCCAGGTGGCCGCACTTCTTGGCCGAGGCGAGCTGGTCCTCGTAGTGCACGCCCGCCGCGCCCGCCTCGATCATCGCGCGCATCAGCTCGTAGGCGTTCAGGTCGCCGCCGAAGCCGGCCTCGGCGTCGGCCACGATCGGCGCCATCCAGTTGACGCCCGGCCGGCCCTCGAGGTGCGCGATCTGATCGGCGCGGTGGAGCGCGTTGTTGATGCGCCGCACCACGGCGGGCACCGAGTCGGCGGGGTAGAGGCTCTGGTCCGGGTACATCTGGCCGGCGCTGTTCGCGTCGGCGGCCACCTGCCAGCCCGACAGGTAGATGGCCTGGAGCCCGGCCGCCACCATCTCGACCGCCTGGTTCCCGGTGAGCGCCCCGAGCGCGCGCACGGGCTCGCCGCTCTGCACCATCGCCCACAGCCGCTCGGCGCCGGCGCGCGCGAGCGAGTGCTCCACGTGCACCGTGCCGCGCAGCCGGACCACGTCCTCCGCCGTGTAGCGGCGCTCGACGCCCTGCCAGCGGGCGTCCCGCTTCCATCCCTGCGCGATCGTGGCGGCGTCCCTCGTCTGGCTCATCGGTCGTTCCTCGGTGGGTTCACTTCGGGTCGAACTCCTCGTGCTCGATGCTGTGGCGGCTCTGGCGGCTGGCCTCGGCCAGCGTGTCCGGGTCGCCCAGGTCGTGTCCGCCCGGAAGCTCGGCCACGAGCCGCGCCAGCTCCTCGTCGAAGACCCGGGCGAGGAATGCCGGGTCGTGCGTCACCGAGCCGCCGCGGCCGTCCTCGATGCGCACCCGGTCGCGGTGGCGGACGCGCTGCGCGAGCATGACGCGGTAGATGCGGTCGGTGGCGAGGTCCTCCATGTAGCCGTCCAGCAGGCTCGCGCCCCGGCCGTTCAGGACGCCGTTCCGGTAGCGGATCACAGTGCGCACCGCGGCACGCGTGCCGGCGAGCGTGCGCGCGCCCACGCCGGCGGGCACCGCGCGCAGGTCCGGGTGGCGCTCGACGCCCTCGGGCAGGCGGCCGACCTGGTTCGGCTCCGGGAACTGGGCGACGGCGATCGCGTTCTGGTCCGGATGCCCGGTCCAGGCGCCGTCCATGAGGCACTCGGCCTCGTTGCGCTTGTCGTCCTCGAGCACCGCGAGCGCGCGCGCGTTGAGCTCGGGGTCGGTGCGGCTCGGGTAGAGCGCGGTCATGCCGCCGATCGAGAGCGCGCCGCGCCGGTGGCAGATGTCCACTTGCAGGTGTCGCAGGCGCTGGAAGAACGGCACGTCGTGCGGGATCGTGTTGCGGTCGGGCAGCACCCAGGCCGGGTCCATGAGGTTCCAGTGGATGAGGCTCGCCATGTAGTCCCAGCGGCCGAGGTTCAAGCCGACGATGTGGTCGCGCAGCCCGTGCAGGAACTCCTCCATCTCGTAGGCGAGCGGGTGCGACTCGACGAGCGCCATGCAGCGCACGTAGCGGCGCGGCCAGCCGCGCGCCTCGGCCACCGCGGCGAACAGGTCGGCCCACCACGCGGCCTCCCCGGCCGACTCGCTCTTCGGGATGTAGATCGCGAGCGGGTGGCGGAGCTTGTCGGGCTCGACCTGGTAGGCGAGCAGCGCCACGTCGAGGAGCGAGGCGCTGGTGAGCGCGTCCGGCACGACGCCGGCCTGCGACATGTGCAGGCCGCGGACGCGGTTCCACACCGCCACGTTCGAGGGCTCGATCCCCACCGTGGTCTCGCGCTTGGCGTCGTGGTAGGTGAGCCGGCCGGCGAGCGCGTCGAGGATGTTGGCGATGCCGCGGGTGAGCGCGGGCCAGGTGTTGGCCATCGAGTCCTCGAGGTCGAGCATCACGCCCGGCGCGCCCGAGTTGAGCATCTTCACCACCAGCTCGGCGTCGTCGGCGGGCCCGGTCATCTGGTTGCGCTGGTCGGCGCACCAGGGTGGCAGCTCGATGCGCCAGTCGCCGGTCGTGGCGGGCGAGGGCGGCCGGTGCGCGGGCAGCTCACCGTCGCGGTGCGCGCGGGCGAGCCGCTCGCGCCGCGCCCGCACGAGCGACTGCTGCCGGGGTGTGAACTCGGCGTGGAGCTTGGCGTGGAACGCCGCGAAACCGGGCGGCAGGTCGCGCGCCGGATCGAAGCCCGGCGAGGTCACGTTGGTGTGCTCGAGGCTCGCGGTGCTCACGGAGGCTCCCCGTGGGGGACGGACGGCCCGCCGCCGGCGGGAACGCGCGGACGTACTGCACGATATCGGCTCCGCGCGAGCCGTGCTTGAACCTCGGAGTGATCGCAGGCCCGCTCGCGGGCGGCTTGCGACGGTGCCTCAACGGGCCCACGTAACTCGCTGGCAGGGCAGGCCGTCCACGCCTGCCCACGGGTGTGCCGCGCGGCACCCGGTCGCCCTCGCGGAGTGAGGCCGGATAGACTGGCCGGCCCGCGGGTACAGCCCACGTCCCACACGAGGAGGCCACCGAGCTGCGCGCCACCGCCGGCGATCTCGAGCCCTGGGTGTCCATGGCCGCCGCGGCCGTCCAGAGGTCCTACCCGGTGGCGCTCGTGCTGACGCTCGAGCAGCCCTCGGACCTCGGCCTTCCGGCGGAGCTCACACCCGCCTTCCACGGCAGCTACGACTGGCACTCGGCCGTACACGGCCACTGGTGCCTCGCGCGCGCGCGGCAACTCCATCCCACGGCCGCGTGGGCCGCGACCGCACACGCGCGGCTCGAGCACTCGCTCGCGAGCGCGAAGCTCGCGAGCGAGCTTGCGTTCCTCAAGGCGCGTCCCGGCTTCGAGCGGCCGTACGGCCTCGCCTGGCTGCTCCAGCTCGCGGCGGAGCTGCGCACCTCCGGCGGCCCCGACGCGCGGCGCTGGTCGGACGCGCTCGCGCCGCTCGAGGAGCTCGCGGCCCGACGGCTAGTCGCGTGGGCGGAGAAGCTCCCGTTCCCGGTGCGCTCCGGCGAGCACGGGCAGAGCGCGTTCGCGCTCGGCCTGGCACTCGACTGGGCGCGCGACGCGGGGCGGACGGCCGAGGCGGTGCGCCTGCGCGCCGCATGCGTGCGGCTCTACGGCGCCGACGCCTCGGCGCCGGTCGACTACGAGCCATCCGGCCACGACTTCCTCTCGCCGGCGCTCGGCGAGGCCGACCTCATGCGCCGCGTGCTGCCGAGCGGCGAGTTCCGGAACTGGATCTACGGGTTCCTGCCCGATGCGCGCGAAGAGCGGCTCGCGCGCTGGCTCGAGCCCGTCACGCCGCCGGACCGGAGCGACGGCAAGCTCGCGCACCTGGACGGGCTCAACCTGTCGCGGGCCTGGATGCTGCGCGGGATCCTCGCCGCGCTCCCCGTGGCGCATGAGCTCTACTCGCCGCTCGAGCGGGCGGCGGCGCGCCACGCCGAGGCGGGGCTCGCGGGCGCGGCCGGGGACGACTGGATGGGCACGCACTGGCTCGCGAGCTTCGCCGTCTACCTGCTCACCGACCGCGGCCTCGGAGCCGATCCCGGCACTTCAAGTAGTACTTGAGTTGTGCGGTGAAGATTGTTGGTCGTGGCGGACAGCCCCGTGCTGGCGGGGGGCGCGAGGGCATCACCAGGCCAGGCGGAGCCGGTGCGAGGACTCGTTGCGGATCGGCGGGGTGCGGACCTCGCCGCGGTAGTAGCCCGCCCACGGCTCGGGCGGCCGGATGCGGCTGGGGAAGTGCCGCCAGCGCAGCA
>Ga0187893_10001513_pt1 | contig 55500 bp, 41 predicted proteins | sample MA1701074metaG_FD_139574 | JGI IMG/M metagenome (GOLD analysis project Ga0187893, IMG submission 139574) | White microbial mat communities from a basaltic lava cave in the Kipuka Kanohina Cave System on the Island of Hawaii, USA - MA170107-4 metaG ...
ACGCGCCATTGCCGCAACGGTCTTCTCGACTCGCTCCGCGCCCGCGATTATATCCCAAAGAGCGACACACCCTTTACGTTTCATCCTCATATTTGCCTGTAGCCGGGCAGAAAAACTACGGTGAAGCCATCCATACCGGGCATCTGCGCATCGAGCAGCACGAGTTTGAACGGCTCTCCAAAAGCCACGGCCTGACTCATCAGCCTCAACGCTTCAAACCCGCCGCTCGCCATTGAAGGCTTCATTCCCCAACTGATCAGGCTCGCTTCGATGATACGGCGATTGGTCGCATTGTCGTCAATGACTAGCACTGGCAGGTTTTTGATATCTCCCAAATCTGCCGGAGATACCTTCAGGGCTATCTTCTCTCCGATGCCGAGGCGGATGGTGAAATGAAACGTGCTGCCGGGCATTTCCTCTTCGTCCTGATCCGATACCGAAAGGCTTTCCACCCATATCTCTCCCCCCATCATGCTTACCAGTTGAGAGCATATGGCCAGCCCCAGCCCCGTGCCGCCATATTTGCGTGTCGTCGAGCCATCAGCCTGAGTGAAAGCCTCGAAGATTATTTTCTGTTTCTCAGGCGGGATGCCGATGCCTGTGTCCTTGACAGAGAAACGCAGATAAACCTCATCCTTGATGGTCGATTCCTTTTTCACCTCGACGACAACCTCGCCGCGCTCGGTGAATTTGATGGCGTTGCCAACCAGATTCGTTACCACCTGACGAAGCCGTGTGATATCGCCTATCAACACGTCCGGCACGTTCGAGTCGACCTCGAAGGCCAGTTCCAGCCCTTTCTGATGAGCGCGGAAGGCAAGAGATTTCATAGTATCTCCGAGGTCGTCGCGGAGATTGAAATCTATCGGGGCGATATCGAGTTTGCCCGCTTCGATCTTCGAGAAGTCGAGTATATCGTTGATTACTCCGAGCAAAGACTCCGCCGAGATTCTGGCCATCGTCAGGTATTCCCGCTGTTCGGGATCCAAAGAGGTTTCCAGCGCCAGTTCCGTCATACCCATTATTCCGTTCATCGGAGTGCGAATCTCGTGGCTCATGTTGGCCAGAAATTCGCTCTTGGCCCTATTCGCTTCCTCTGCCGCTTCCTTAGCTCTGGCCAGATGCTCCGAGGCCAGTTTGCTCTCCGTTATATCCTGCGCGACGCATACGATCGCATCGATTCCGTTTTCCGCGTTTGTCAGGATCGAACTTGAACAGGTCACGGGTATTTTTCTTTTGTCCTTTGTTACATAGAATCTCTCGGTGTTGTTGAACGAAGATAGCTCTTTGACTCCCTCGACGCTCATGGCCTCGGTCGGACAGACATCAGAAAGCAACGTCGAGAATGGCTTCCCGATCATCTCGCTCTCATCATAGCCCAGCATATCGAGACCCGTTCGATTCATCATCTGGATCGTGCCATCTTCATTCACTACGACGAGGCTGCTGGCCATGCATTGGATTATGTTGTCGACGTGTTCTTTGGAGAAGGTCGTCGCCTTCAATTCCTTAGCCATGTCTCGCAGTGTGCTGGCCAACATCCCTATTTCATCTTTGGATTCGATATCGATCCTCGTATTGAGCTTTCCTTTCCCGATCTCAGCGGCGGCGTCCATAAGCTTTTTGAGCGGGCCTGAAATGGACTTTCTTGCATAGACCCCGAGCAAAACGGTTACGATCAGAGCCACGCCTGTCAAAAAGAACACGAGGTTATTCAGATTGGTTATTTCGCCTCTGATTCCAGTGCTCTTTCCCTCCAACTCAGACATGGATTGCGCTTCAAGCTCTTTGAGCAGCGGGAGTATTTTGTACTTATACTGCTGCTGAACCTGATCGTAGAGGAGTTCTTCCGCTTCCTCAGGATCCGAGTCGACCAGCGTCAGAAATTGATCTATCTGTTTTTTGTACACAAACAACTCAGGTTCCATCTGACCTAGTATCCTGCTTTCCTCGGCCTCCAGTTCTGCTGCCTCATCGTCATCGTCCCCGATTTCTGATATTTGATCTTCATCAGAGACCTGTTTTCGCTCGATTATCTTGCTCTCGATACTCTTCATATCCTGCTCGATCAACTCCCCATAGGCCACCAAAAGCAGGTGCGCCTCGGCCTTCTTTCCTGATTCGGCCAGTGCGCCGTGTCGATCCACAAGGTCGTGAGCGGTACTCTGAATTTCCTGAAGCATGAGGGTCATAGAAGACGTCTCCTGAAGTTCATGCTTCGTTACGTTGATCATTTGCGCGAGGCTGGCTTTGACATCATTGCTCGTTTTGAATGAGGACAAAGCGACCATCACCATCGCAACTGCGATTGACGAAAAGATGAGTATGAGCTTTTGATTTATCTTCATGTACGATGGAGTTTCTTTTCAACCTATTTCGATGTGGAGATATTCTCTCCTGATTCGCGCCCGCCGATTTCATAAGTGAGCTTGAAGATGGCTCTGAATTTGTCGGCCCCGCTATTCAAACCAATCGGCGCGCCGACGCCCACTTCCCACGTTCCGGGCAATTTCCACACCACTCCGGGAGTAAAATACATCTCCTTATCCTGCCCGCCGTTGTTCCACTTGTTACTGCTCCAATTGAACTCTGTAGTCAGGACAAGAGCGTGAACCGGCACAAAAAATCCTGTGTTCCAGTTGAGTTCGTGGGCCGCAGGCTCATCGTCATCATCGCCCTCAGATCGCCCCCGTTGAACTAATCCGACTCCGATCTGTGTGAAGACTTGAAGATTCTTCAGCTTGGGGAAATCTTTGGCCAGTATGAAGAACGGTTCATACTCAATCACTCCTTCGCCCATTCCCCTCTCGGCGTCGCCCAGAGGCGCTACGAGTTCGAAACCAACAGCCGCATGAAAGTCGGATCCGGCGATTTTCATGAAGCTGTATTTCGTCGCTATCGACAGATCGCCCTGCCCTCGCTCGACCGGCAGTCCATCCCTTTTCAGGCGAGTAAAAGCGTCCCACTCCGCCTCGACCTGCCATTTGTCGGTGATGCCGTACTCAACGACGAACGGTATTCGAGCGATGCTCCGTTTACTGGCGCGGTGAAAACCGAAGGCAGTAGTGATTTGGATTTCTCCTTTCTCCTGCGGATAAACCAGGTCTGTTTGAAACACTTACTGTACGGGCTGCTTTTCTTCCTGCTGGGCCATTGCGTATGAATTCGCGCAGAGCATTAAAGATGTCGTGAAGATGATACACAGGATCAACCGTTTCATATTGCTCCCTCATATTGATTTCAGTCTGGGAGCTTATCGATCCTCATACCCCGTTGAGCGATTCGCTTTCCGGCAAGATCGGTAAGGCAATTGGCATACCCGCCCAACTATCACTTCTGCTTTTCGGATTGGAACCCTAAATACCTGAAATAATTGGACACAGAGGAGTGACGAGGGATCAGCCTGAACACAATGCCTGTGGAGGAAAGGAACAACCCGAAGTAATAGAGTGATGACTAATAGATCAACCTGTCCAATAGCTCAATCGGTAAATCATAGCCTTAAATCTCGACCGAGCATTTTACCTCTCGCCGCTCGCTGGCTTCGGGGGTTGCAAAACCCGCTTTGAATTCCAGCGGTTTTTTGGTAGTAAGATCGTTCGGCAACTTCAAAATGATCAGCAAGCGCACGCTCATAATAAGCGTTTCAATAATCGCTCTCGCGCTTCTCGGTTTTCTATTCATCCGAAACCTCATAGACTTTCCCGTTTATTACTCGGCAGGGCGATCATTGATCGCGGGCCGCACTGATCTTTATGCTGTGGATTTCGCTCGCGGCCCGTTGATGGATTATCGCTACCCGCCGTTTTTCCTCCTCGCGTTTTACCCGCTCTGGTTTCTGCCTTACTCTGTGGCCGCATATCTCTGGTACGTTTTCTCTATTTTGCAAATCGCCGCGTGCGTGTTTTTTCTGCGACGATTCACCGCTCAAACATCGAAAGCTGTTTGGGTGATCGCAGGGCTTGCGACGGCGCAGTATTTCGTGATGATCCTCCATTACGCGAACGCTCACCTGCTGGCGATCTCTTTGCTCTTCGCTTCGTTTTATTTCGCGGCTGAAAAAAAAGATTCCGTGGCTGCATTGATGATGGCGCTTTCGATCACTATAAAGCTGACTCCCCTATTCTTGCTTCCCTACTTCGCAATCACCCGGCGATGGAAATTCCTTCTCCTCACCGCCGTCTTCATCATCGCTCTCAACCTCGCGCCCGCCGTGTATTTCGGTTTTCAGCCTAACGCGGAACTGCTGCATAACTGGTACGGTCACGTCATTCGTGATCAGGAATTTCATGAGACGAACGGCCCCATCAATCTTTCGCTCAAAGGGCAACTGCGAAGATATCTCTCGGAAATCGATTACTCGCTCCGTCAGGAAGGGGATACGCGCTACCCGGCGGTGAATTTTCTGTCGCTTACGACCCATCAGACAGACCTTTTGTGGATCGTTTTCGCTTCGATGGCTTATCTGTTTGCGTGCGGCGTGATCTGGCGGCGTAGGCGCGGCTCTAAAACTGAAGATGATGGCGGATCATTCTCGATAGAGCTTGGCCTGATGATTTGCTTGATGCTGGCGGTCGGGCCGCTCACGTCGAAGATTTATTTCATCGCGCTTTTGTGGCCGGTCTCGGCGCTCGCAAATTTCTCGTTTGCGGAAAACAAGCGGACTTGGGGAAAGCGCGTTTTGATTTTCATTGCGGCAGCGAACGTGATCTTGCCCCTGCTGCCCGGACGCTCGGTTCAGAGATGGCTTCTTGTTGCGGGCGCGGATTTTTTTGTGAATCTTCTCCTGATGGCGGCTCTCCTTTATGTTCTGATTTCGAACGGGGTTCCTGCTGCGTCAACCGACGAACGGCGAACGCAAGCCCCGTCATCAGCCAAAGATGCATAACCACTTCGCCGTCTCCGAAGTTGAAATGCACTATCGAGCTTATGTTGAAAGCTATCAGCGCGCCCATTACACCCAAGACGATTCCTGCCATTTCGTTTTTACCTTCTCGTCGCGCTCTGCGAAACGATCTCCGCATCTCGACGAAAAATATGGTCATGAAAGAAAAGTAAAACGCCAGCGCAGGCAAACCCCACCATGCGGCTATCTGTACGAGAGTCGAATGAAAATGACCGGGCGGCAATCTTCCGTTGTCATAGAGTCCGAGTTTGTGTTTTAGTTTGGCCTCGCTCCCCTTGCCTATGCCGAGGACGGGATTGGCTCGAACGAGCCGGAGCGCCTCGCTCCACACTTTCAATCTGTAAGCGGTGCTGCCCTCGTGAAACTCGAATATCGAGCGTCCGCGCGAGCGTTCGAGCGCGATCATCGCAAGTGGCGCAAGAAGGATTATCGCGATCATCGCCGCCATAACCGCGCGGCGACCTGAACTTAGGGCAGCCATCACCAGCACGGCCACGGCCAGCGCAGTCATCGCGGCCCGCGTCGAAGTCAGGATCAAAGTCCCCGAAAGCAGCGCGAATGCAACGAGGAGGAAAACTGCGGTGAGCGATTTTTTATTCCTCATCGCCAGCAGCATCCCGAAGGCGAGCGCCGCTATCATCTGCAAAACTTCCGCGTAGGTTTCATAGTGGCTGTAGAAGCCCGACAGCCGAAAACTCCTGCCCGGAGACGTTGTGATTCCCAGATTCTCGGCTTCGAGAGACCTCAGTAACTCGCGCCTTGAAATGGAAGCTTCTCTCAGAGACTCGTTTCTCAAGTACTTCACTTCTACAAGCCCGCGACGCGACTTTATGGCTTGCGCCAGGTCTTCTTCAGCTTTTATCTTCTGTCCGTCGGCTTCGATGATGACATCTCCCGCGATCAATCCTTCCGAGGAGAGCGGAGACGTCCGGCTCACGGTATTGATCTTCAGTCCTCGCCCGCGAGCGAGTTGAGTCGCGCTGTAAGCGACGTTGACCAGACACGAGGCGATGAGCGCGAAGCACAGCATTCTGGCCACGCGCAGGCTTTTGACATTGTTGCATACGAAATAAAAAGCGAGGAAGAATGCGGGGCTTTTCAATCCCTTGATGCTCAACCCCGGTTCGTAGGAGAGAAATGAAGAAAGCACGCAGCAGGCGAAAAAGCCGAACAGAGAAAGATCAGCCGGAGTTCTGAGCCGCCTAAAGTTTCGGCTCGCGGCGAGTTGAACGACCCACGCCGCAGCGCCGGTCAGATATGCTCCCTGTGTGACGGCTATCGAATGAGGCGCGAACAAGGCATAGACGACGAGCGTGAATAAAATTATGCGCTCAGTGATGAGTTGCAGTTTCGAATCTCTGTCAGTCGGCAGGCCCGTCGCAGCAGTATTTATCAAATCTCGTCCTTTTCGTTTTTGTTTGCCGCTGGCACATCCTTAATGTCCAGGCAGAATGTGGAATTTTATGCCGATGGTCGGGGCAAATCAAATCTTTGCGCGTCGGCTCCGATCAAAAGCGTCCGGGGGCGCACGCTCCAGCGTGCAAGGCTTCGGGAATAATCCAATGCTCCAATGCGCGAGACCAGCAGGCCGACTGCCCGCGCTCCCGGAGCATCTCACAGAGATTCAAAAAAAAGCCTTGTCCCTTCACCTCCCGCATTGGGTATAATAATCGAACCAAACGATGGCCGAGGGCGTTTGGTTGAAGTGAAGTCGGAGAGAAATAATGTTGAAGCGAGCGATCATATATTTTTTCATACTGACTCTTCTTATCACCGCGCCCATTTCATTGCGCGCCGATGGCCGTCAGCAGGCTCTCGATACCAAGCAATCTCATATAACCGAAATAATCAATCAGGCCGAGAGGCATTATCAGCAGGGCCAGAAGTCCTATGACGAAGGCGAGTACGACGCGGCTCGCAAGGAATTCGACCGCGCGGTCGATGTCGTCCTCATCGCTTCAATCGATGTCCGAAGCGACGAGAATCTGAGAGTCTACTATCGCGAGTTGATCGAAAAGATCAACCGCTATCAGATCGCCTCTATGGAAATGAAAAGCGGAGGATTCAACGAGCAGCGATATGAACCTTCTCCGCTCGACCGCCTTGCTTCGCTTTCCGACGCCGACCTCGAAGACGCTGCTTCAGAGACCGAGATAGCCGGGACGAAATTCAACTTCGCTTTCGAGATGGCTCCGCCCGTGCTTCAGTTCATAGGCTACTTCACGCGAGGGCGCGGACGGGCGACTATGGAAGCGGGCCTTCTGCGTTCGGCGCGCTATCGCGATATGGCCGAGCGAGTATTCAAAGAAGAAGGCGTGCCTACCGACCTGGTATGGCTTGCGCAGATCGAATCGGGCTGGAATCCTTACGCGCTTTCGTGGGCCGGGGCCAAGGGCATGTGGCAATTCATCTCCTCGACCGGCTCGCGCTACGGGCTTCAGCAGAATTACTGGATCGATGAGCGTTCGAACCCGGAAAAATCCACGCGGGCGGCTGCGCGTTATTTGAAGTGGCTCGCGAATCGCTACAACGGCGACTGGTCGCTCGCGCTTGCGGCTTACAACACGGGCGAAGGAAACGTCGACTCGGCCATAGGGCGCGCGGGCGCGCGGGATTTCTGGCGCATACACAGAAGCGGTTATCTCGCTCAGGAGACGCGCAACTACGTGCCTGCTATTTTGGCCGTCGTGACTATAGCCAAAAATCCGCGCAAGTACGGATTCGACCTTCCGGCGACTTACCCCTACAAGTATGAGACTCGCGTAATAACGGCGCAGACTGACCTGCGCCCGCTCGCCAAAAAGCTGAAAATTTCCTACGGCGCATTGCTCGATCTCAACCCTGAACTTCAGCGAGGGGTCACTCCTCCGGGCAAGCACATTATTCGCATCCCTGCCGAGATCATGGCCAAAACTCCGGGGGTTAAGGAAGAAACGCGCTGAGAGGAAAAAACTATTGCCCCTCCCCTGCCCGCCTGTTATTGTGGGCCTACCCGGCAAGTCGGTTGGCCCTCGCATAGGTTGAAAATTCACTGCCCCTCTCCGTAATAAGACCTGCCTTAGAGGGTCTCGTCATGCTAACGACAGTCATTTTGTGGATACTCCTTGTTCTGATCGGAACATTCACGCTCATTCCAATTGGCAATGAGAACTCGACCGTTCGCCGCCTGCCTTTGATGACGTTCATCATAATAGTGCTTAATGTATTGATCTACTTCCTCACTCTTCCCGGTCTGGCAACCCAGGAACGGGATTTGGTTAGCTCGATATTGAAACTCCAGGCGATAATCACGCAGAATCCTCAGCTTCTCTCCGATGAGCAGGTGCGCAGGAGTCTTAGAGAAGAAGGGATAATAAGCAAAGAGGAAGAAGAGGCGCTCAGGGACGAGATTAAAAACAGAGGCGATCAGTATGCGGCGTGGCTCAGTGGAAAGGCCAATCCGGAGTTGCGCATTGAATTCAATCAGCTAATAAACGGAGTCAGGAAAGCGAAGGAAAACCATCTCTACTTCAAGTGGGGGTTCGCGCCCAACGGCGACTGGAAAATCCATCAACTGATAACCTGCGCCTTTCTTCACGTCGGTCTGGCTCATCTGTTTTTCAATATGATCTTTTTCTTCGCCGTGGGTTTCAGCCTCGAAGACCTTTGGGGACGCGGAGTCTTTACTGGCTTTTATCTGCTCGGAGCCATCGCAGCCTGCATACCGACGATCATATCGCCTATCTCCGGGCCTTCCATCGGAGCGTCGGGCGCAATCTCGGCCACTATGGGCGCGTTTCTCGTCCGCCTCTACCGAAGCAAAGTGCATATCAGGTGGTTTACGATTCCTCTGTTCATCCCTTTTATGCTCGCAGGCAAAAAGCCGTGGGGCAAAATTCTGATTCCCGCCTATCTCTACATACCTTTCTGGATCGTATGCCAGATAATCGAACTCTTATATCACCTGAAAACAGGCATCCCTTATTCGACAGGGTTTTCCGCCCACTTTGCAGGATTCGCCTTCGGAGTCGTCTTCGCCATGTTCATGAAGGCTTCCAAAATCGAGGAAACTCATATTCATCCCAAGATCGAAGCCAAGCTCACTTTCTCAGCCGCGCCCGCCATCACTCAGGCGCTCGAAATTCTCGACAAGGGCGGATTGGCCGAATCAGAGCGAATTCTCAAAGCCCAGCTTATGAAATCGCCAAACGACCTCGATGTCATTCTAGCTTTGATTCAGGTTTATCAGCGATCTGCAAACTTCGATCAGTTGAATCAGATGTACGCCCGATTGATTCATCATCACCTGGCGAAACAAGACAGAGAAGCGGCTCTCATCGCTTACGATAATCTGCTCTCCTCTTTCCCCGATAATCATGTCACGCCGCGCATCGCTGTGCGCGACTGGATAACGGTCTGCGAATACCTCACAGAACTCAATATGAATCGCGAGGCCAGCGTCGAATATGAAAGACTGGTCAAAGCCTACCCCGATGACCCGTCCGTAGTTCGCGCCTGCGTTCAGGGAGGCGAGGCCGCTTTCTTCGCAAACGACGTGCGCCGCGCGCTCGACCTTTTTGAAAAAGCCAAATCCCTCAATGCCCCCGCCGGGTTTTCTTCGCGCATAGAATCGGGCATAGAAAAATGCCGTAAGCGACTCGATAATCTTCCCAAATGGGCAAAAGAGCCGCCCAGACCCGGCCATCAGAAAGCTTCTTTTTAGAAAGATACTTTGAGGCTCAGTTGAATGGATCGAGACCGCTGCGCGCGGCGCGGCACGAGAAAATCCGCATCATCGCGATCAATGAATTCGGCCCCGAAGCTGAACACAGTCTGATTCAGTACGTTGAACATATCGATTGCCGGACGTATGCGAATACGCTCTCTGACTTTGAACGTGCGCGCGGCCCTCAGACTCACATTCATCGTCCCCGGCCCGCGTCCGTAATTCCTCGGCAAATTTCCGCTCGATCCTATAGGCGCAAGACGCAACGCATCCTTCACCTCTGATTCCGCGCTGCCCGGCCTGCGCCACACGGGGCGACCGATGGGGCGGATGAAATCAGGGCGGTCGTTTTGGATGTCGTTGAGATTGCGATCAAACCCCGCTCCGATGTTGAACGGCTTCGATGAGCCGAACGAAATTATAGGAGCGAGATCGATTTCCAGAAACGGCTCGCGGAAAGACCCGCTCAAGGTGAAGCGATGACGCTGATCCTGAAGCGAAAGCGCGCGCTCCGCTCGACGATCCTGCAAGTCCTGTGGCGAGGCGGTGTTGGTAGTTCCCTCATCGATGAATTTCGACAAAGTGTAAACGCCTCGCAGACGGGCGCGACTGCCGAGAGAATAGCGCACGGTGAACGCGCCGCCGTGATAGAAAGAATTGCCCGTCGATTCCAGCAACTCGACCTGCGTGAGCGACGGATCGGGTCTGAGAAATCTAATAGCGTTTAGCGCGGCAGTGATGTTAGTAGAGCGCGGCGCGTTGAGTCCTAAAGTGAGTATTCGGATTCCGTTCTCGACGCGGACGGCTCCAGCGGTCGAAGAAGCATTCGCGCCGAGATCGAATCTCACCACGTCGGCATTCGTCGAGGTTATAGGGCGGCGACCCGCTCTGTCCGGGCGATTGTCGAAATCGCGGCTCATAAGAAATTCGCTGAAGTCCGCAAACCCTTCAGGCAGAACCGGCGCATTGACGTTGCTCTCGCGCCAGAGATGCGCGCCGCGCGTATAGATGTAATCCATGCTAACGGCGAGCTTCTTCGTGATTTCGCGCTCGATGCCAACTCCACTTTGAACCGTGTAGGGGATTTGGAGGCTGGAGTCAACGCGCCGCAGAAATTCCTGTTCAGACAATCCGAATTTTTCAACCACCGAGCGATCAGCGATGGGATTGGGAAATCGAACTGACGCGAGCAGGTCGGGAGTTATCTGCGAATCCAGGATGATCGTCGTCGTCCCCAGAGAAAAATCATCGAGCGTGCGAAGCAGGGCGCGATTATAAAAAAGGCCGAACCCTGCGCGCACAACCGTCTTTCCCGCTTGAGCGAATCCTTCCTGTTTTCTGCTCCCTCCGAAAGGGTCCCACGCGACGGCGAGGCGCGGGCTGAAATTATCGCGATCATCGAGTATGGATTCGCTGTCCCATCGCATGCCGAACGAAAAAGTCAGATGCGGACGGATGCGCCAGTCGTCCTGAGCGAACAGGCCGAAGACGTTGTTCGAGCGTCGACTCTCGGTGTCGAATCGCTGAACGAATCTCGAAGGATTATTCGAGAGAAAATCTTCAGGCGTTTCGAATGTGTACTGGCCGCCTGTCGCGAACAAGTCATTGAAGACTGAGCGAACCAGTTGCGCATCGATTCCGGCTTTGATCTGATGCGCGCCCGCAAGCAGCAATATATTGTCCTGAAACTGCGTGCGACGTTCTTCGCGCGCAAAAGCGGGCGAAGATTGCGAGCCGGTGAAAGCCCCTGCGACGACTCGCGGATCATCGATGATGACTCCTATGGAATCTGTCACAGCGCTCGCGCGCGGCAGAAGGCGCGAGTATTGGAAGCGAGCCTGATTGATAAGCTTCAGAGAAATCATGAAGTTATCCGTCAGGCTCACGGAATCCGAGTTGCGCCCTTCGATCAGTATGGTATCGAACAGTCGCGCGCCGCCGGGAAAGCCTCGCCGGTTTTCTCCGCGCGCCGCATCGAAGCGGGCGGTCGCATTATGCCTCTCAGTGAAATTGAAATCGGCGCGAAGGTTGAAAATATTTCGGCTCTCAGGCGTGGAGATTGATTCAAACAACAATCCGACCGGGCTGCCAGCAGTGGGCGGGCGATTAGGCGCGGGCAGAGGGAAAAGCGGATTCGTCTCGACCGGCACGAACGCGATTATTTCGTCAGAGTCAGTGACATCGAGCCGCTCATAAGAAGCGAGGAAGAAATCTTTTTTCTTTCTGATCGGGCCTGAGACGACGAAGCCTTCGCGTCTGTCTTGTTGAGGCACACGCTTGAGACCTCTCGCATTGCGATTGAATGTGTTGGCGTTGAGAGATTCATCGCCGAAATAAAAATAGGCGTCCCCGCTAATCCTGCTCCCGCCGCCGCGCGTGCGAAGATTGATCCTGCCGCCCGAAGCGCGACCGTACTCGGCGGCGTACTGATTCGTTATGATCTGCACTTCGGCTATTGCTTCAGGGTTGAGCAGTATTCGCTCGCGCGCCCCGCGGTCATCGTTGTTGTCGAGTCCGTCGATTGTCAGGTTGTTCGAGGTAGCGGGCGCTCCTGTGAGAGAAAAGACGCCCGCTTCTTCAGGCGAGTTGCGCAGAAAAACGCCCTTGCCTTCATCGGCGAGGTCAGCCGTAGAAAGCGGCGCTTCAGTCACGCCCGCGAGCAGAAACACAAGCTGAAGCGCGTCGCGATTGAGGATGGGCAACTCATCGATTTCTTTTCTGCTGATAGTATCGCCCGTGACCGTGCGCGTAGTGTCGACGAGAGGCGCGGCAGTGGATTCAACCGTGACCTGTTCCGTCACTCCGGCGGGCGTGAGCGTGAAATCCATCGACATCGAACGGCCAAGCGCGAGCGTCAACTCGCGGCTCTCTTCTTCCTTGAAGCCCTCGACGGTGACTTTGAGCTTATAGCCGCCCGGCTCAGTGACGAGTATGCGGTAACGGCCTTCTTCATCGGTGTCGACGGATCGTTCGACGCCAGTGGTGAGATGGCGCGCAGTAACGCGGGCGGCGGGGATGACGGCTCCCGCGGAGTCGTGAACCGTTCCGCGAAAAATTATGTTGTCGAGATCATCCGCCGATGCGACGGGAGATAGGAGCGAAGCGAGCAGCGCAATGGAGAGAAGCCGCGCGATCATACGGGCACCTCCGAAAATTCGGTAGTGAAGATTAGAAAAATGCGCCCTTAATATAAGCTGCAAGCTCGCGGCTTCGCAATGAGAAATCTTTTGAGGAGGGGAAAATTTTTTCGATGTTATCTTTATGTGAACAAATCATTGACAGGGAATGTCCAGCCGGACACACAGACGACATGCGAAATGATCACGTTGCCTTCGTTGCTTTAGTCGGTCGCTCGCCTTTTCGGTCGTTCTCTCGAATGACAGAGGCTTTCGCGTGTGAAGTTGCGCGGCCTCCGCGTCGACCAAGCGCAGCCATCCAGGATTTGGTTCCGAACACTCCCATCATTAGATCGGGGAGGCTGAAATCGGCGTCGAGGGTTGGCCATCGCAGCCCGCTGCCCGAAGGTGTCACCTCTACGCGGGCAAGATCATCGGGCGACGCTCCTGCAAGCCCCTGCGCCAGTTCAGGCGGAAACAAGAAACTCGCGCCGTTGCGTAGCTCAATCACGATTCGATTTCTTCGACGGTCATAGCGAGCAGATCGAGCGCGCGGCTCAATCCGATCAGCCAGCTTTGCTGCGCGGGTCGCGTCATCGTATTCCTGATCGAAACTCATATCGATCAACCATCAATCCGCTTGCCGTCCTTGACGACTATCTCTATTCTTCGGCGCGGGACTAGGGCGTTCTTCGATTGCTCATTTATATTGAGGATTTCCTGGCCGAGATTATCGCGTATATAATGCAGGAAACTTTCAAACTCGCGCTGCATCTGATCCATTCGCTCGCGCAGATTCAATATGATCTCCACCCCCGCGAGGTTCACTCCCAGATCGCGCGTCAGATTCAATATCAGTTCCAATCGCTGTATGTCTTCTTCCGTGTAGTAGCGCGTGCCTTTGGCCGAGCGAGATGGTTTTATCAATCCTTCCCGCTCGTACAATCTCAACGTCTGCGGATGAATATCGTACTGCTCCGCAACTACGCTGATGGTGTATTTCTTTGTCTTTTTGCTTCGCGCCATCACTTCTCTACTTCGGTTCTATCGGCGTCGTCATCCGTGCCGCCGGTCTTCGTCATCCCCTGCTCTTCGTCTTTGAGATATTCGACAGCCGCCGTCTTGCCGCTTCGGTTGCCGACGAACTTATCGAGTTCGAGCATCCCGGCTCGCATCAATGATTCTTTCGCTTCGGCAACGTCGCGTTCGTACTGTTCGGCTGATCGCTTTCGCTTCTGATCGTTTTCGCGAATGATCGCCCAGAACATCAAGCCGATGAGCGCGAACACTACCAGGTATGCAATCGCGTTTTCCATACTCTACTCCAGCCCCATCTCCTTTCGCGGATTTTCGGGGTTGTGACGGGCGAAGCGTTGCAGCAATTCTTTAGTCTCTTCGCTGATGACTTTCGGCAAGGTGATTTTAACCTCGACGAACTGATCGCCGCGAGCGCCGCCCGCTCTGAGGCTCGGCACGCCTCGTTCTCTCAACCTGAATTTCTGCCCCGATTGCGTGCCGGGAGGGATTCTCAGCATCGCTTTGCCGTCGATGGTCGGAACCTCGATCTTGGCTCCCAGAGCCGCTTCCGGGATGGTGATAGGAATCGTGCAGTAGATGTTGTCGCCCTGCCGTTTGAAATACGCATGGCCGCCGACGTTGGTGATTATGTAAAGATCGCCCGCCTGCCCGCCGTAAACGCCCGCCTGTCCTTTGCCCGCTATGCGAATCCGCGAGCCTGTCTCGACACCAGCAGGGATGCGCACCGAAAGGGTTTCGCGTTTCAGGGCAACGCTCTTTCCGCGACACGTCTCGCAAGCCTGCCCGACTTTTCCCATGCCCGCGCACTGCGGACACCGCGAAGCCGCGCCCGATCCGCGCCTCTGCCCCGTCCCCTGACACGACGGACACGCGACTTTGCTACCCGCTGATTCGCCCGTTCCCTGACACTGATTGCACGGCTCGCTTCGCTCGACATCGAGTTTGGCCGTCACCCCGCGCATCGCGTCTTCGAAGGAGATAGCCAGCGGAGTTTCGATATCTTCTCCGCGAGTCGATCTTCGCGGCTGCGCCTGCGCCGTGCGGATGTTGGAAAAAAGATCGGTGAAGATATCGCGGAAGCTCGACGCGCCGAAGTTGCCGAAGTCGAAGACCGTTCCCGCCGTGCCGCCAGTCGGAATCTGATCCGAGTAGTATCCGTAGCGGTCGTATACCTCGCGCTTCTTTGGGTCTGAAAGAACGTCGAAGGCTTCCGATATCTGCTTGAACTTCTCTTCGGCCTCGCGGTCATTCGGATTGACATCGGGGTGATGCTTCCGCGCAAGTCTTCGATAAGCCTTCTTTATGTCTTCAGCCTTGGCGCTTCGCGCGACGCCCAGCACTTTGTAATAGTCAATTCCCGGCATAAGGCAGTCGTCAGTGGTCAGTGGTCAGTGGTCAGGTTATCAAGGGCTGTGTGCAGCAAAAAAGATCAAAGAATTCACAGCTAACTTTGATTTTTACGCACTGCACACTGCCCACCGCTCACTGACCACTGCTTACTTCTTGTCATCAACATCAACATACTCGGCATCGATCACGCCGTCATCGCCGCCGCCAGCGGCAGCCGCGCCTGACGCGCCCTGATCAGGGCCGCCCTGCTGCGGGCCGCCCGTCTGCTGGTACATGATCTCGGCCAGCTTGTGCGAAGCCTTGACCAGTTTGTCGTAAGCTTCGTTGATCTCCGAAGCGGATTGAGAGTCGAGCTTGCTCTTCGCATCCGCGAGCGCCGATTCGATGTTGCTTATGGTCGTCGCATCGACTTTGTCGCGATGTTCGGCCATGGTTTTTTCGGTGGAGTAAACCAGCCCGTCGAGCTTGTTGTGAGCTTCGACTCTCTCGCGCGCCTGACGGTCTTCTTCGGCGTGCGATTCGGCTTCGCGCATCATACGGTCGATTTCTTCCTTCGCAAGACCCGACGAAGCAGTGATCGTGATTTTCTGCTCGCGGCCCGTTCCGAGGTCCTTCGCCGATACGTTGACTATTCCGTTCGCATCGATATCGAAGGTGACTTCGACCTGCGGTACGCCGCGAGGAGCGGGCGGAATGCCCACGAGATGGAACTTGCCCAGCGTGCGATTCTGCATAGACATGGGTCGCTCGCCCTGAAGCACATGAACTTCGACCGAAGTCTGATTGTCCGAAGCGGTCGAAAAGATTTCCGATTTGCGCGTCGGAATAGTTGTATTGCGAGGTATGAGCGATGTGAACACGCCGCCGAGCGTTTCTATGCCGAGGCTGAGCGGAGTCACATCCAGAAGCAGCAGGTCTTTGACCTCGCCGCCCAGCACGCCCGCCTGAACAGCCGCGCCTACGGCCACGACTTCATCAGGATTGACGCCCTTGTGAGGCTCGCGTCCGAAGAACTCTTTGACCAGTTGCTGAACTTTCGGAATACGAGTCGAGCCGCCCACCAGCACCACTTCATCTATCTGATTCGACTTCAGCCCCGCGTCTTCAAGCGCAGCCTTGCATGGAGCCATCACCCTTTGCAGTATGTCTTCCACAAGCTGTTCGAATTTGGCCCGCGTCAGCTTCATCACCAGATGCTTAGGGCCTGATTGATCGGCAGTGATGAAAGGCAGGTTAATCTCAGTTTCCATAGTCGAAGAAAGCTCTATCTTGGCTTTCTCCGCCGCTTCCTTCAAACGCTGAAGCGCCATCTTGTCGTGCGAGAGGTCTATGCCCTGATCCTTTTTGAACTCATCTATTATCCACTCGATGAGCCGCTGATCGATGTTGTCGCCGCCCAGATGCGTGTCGCCGTTCGTGGATTTGACCTCGACCACTCCTTCGCCGACTTCGAGTATGGAAATGTCGAACGTGCCGCCGCCGAAGTCGAACACTGCAATGGTCTGGTCTTTCTTTTTATCCAGCCCGTAGGCCAGGGCCGCCGCAGTCGGCTCGTTGACTATTCGCATCACTTCAAGACCGGCTATTCGGCCCGCGTCCTTTGTGGCCTGTCGCTGCGAGTCATTGAAATATGCGGGAACAGTTATGACTGCTTTGGTGACTTTCTCGCCCAGATAATCTTCAGCCGACTGCTTGAGCTTTTGCAGAATCATCGCTGAAATTTCGGGCGGCGACCAGTCCTTGCCGCCCGCCACGACTCGAACATCATTGTTCGTCGCCCGCGTCACCTTGTAGGGAACCATCTTCATCTCTTCATTAACTTCATCGAAGCGACGGCCCACGAAACGCTTGATCGAATAAACTGTGTTTTCAGGATTCGTGACCGACTGCCGCTTGGCCACCTGACCGACGAGCCGGTTGCCGTCTTTTGCGAATCCCACAACCGAGGGCGTCGTCCTCCCCCCCTCCGCGTTGGTTATGACCGCAGGCTCCCCGCCTTCCATAACCGCTACAACTGAATTCGTCGTCCCTAAATCAATTCCAATAATCTTGCTCATTGCTCATTGCCTCCAGTTCATGAAAACGTCGGCTCTATAGTAATATCTGAGTCTTTTGCTGTCAACTTTTTCTTCAAAATGTGCCTTAGATTTTTACCAGCGAACGGTTCAGGATTGGGAGGAGAGGCATTGAAGAAGTTTAATTTGAGAGGTTTTTACGATGTGAGCGAAGGATGCGCACACCCATCAGCACATACTCGCCGCCTGAAACAAGCACAGAGGCAAGCACGACCAGATACAAAGTTGGCAGCAACGATGTCAGCCAGTTGGCGGTATGAAAGACTAAAAACCAGAAGACCAGCCCCATTTCGAGAAACGTGTTAATCCTGCCGAGGGCCGTCGCCTTGAATTCCTTGAATTTAGTTAAAAGGTAAATTATCCACGAGCCGACGACTATCAACAGATCGCGCCCGATGACGGCGACTACCAGCCAGAGCGGAAGCGAAGCGAAGTTATCTCGCGGCAGCGCCATCACGACGAACGATGCAGTGGTGAGGAGTTTATCCGCCGCAGGGTCGAGCACCTGTCCGAGGCGCGATTGCTGGTTGTAGTTCTTGGCCAGATAGCCGTCGATGTAATCGGTGATCGAGGCTATGAAAAAAATCGTCAGCGCCACGGCGAATCGTCCTTCGTTAATGAAATAAAGAAACGGGATGATGAGAATGATCCGGCAGATAGTCACAAGATTCGCCAGCGTCCAGTTTGAAGAGGCTTGAGTCATCGCTTCACCACCACTTTTTCAGGCCAGCGATTATATTGAGCGACTTGCAGGACTGGCAAACGATTTATCCGGGTACGATTGTATGATGAGAGGTTTTTGCATTATCTCGCTCGCTTTTTCCGTCTATTCATGCGGGGAGAGAATCTCAGACGCCTCTGAACCGCTCTCCTTGCGCGAGCTACCAGCCGATCCGGACACAAGGCGATAGGAGTCAAATTATGGCATCAGCATTAAAACAATCAGGAGACGACGATTTTCCTCGTTTTTCGCTTTTGAGCCCTAATTCAAAAAGAGCCTTCGCAGTGGCTGAAGCAGCACGCAGGCTGACGAACAAACCCCGGCTTGAAATCGCGCACCTGATCTATGGGCTTTATAACGATAGCTGGTCTGCTTGTCGCAAAGTGATGAATGAAGCGGGCATCGGCGACGATAGGATTCTCAGCGTGCTTGGGCTTGACGGACTCGATCAGGAAAGCGTCAGAAGCAAGGCCGAGGAGCTTTCTGATTTCCCTCCGCTCGATCCTCACACGCGGCAGGCATTGAAGAATGCAAATGAAATTCGCCTGTCTCGCGGCTACGACTATATACGCATGCGCTATCTTCTGGCAGGCGCTCTCAAAGTGACGGAGTGTTCGCTCATCCGCGCTTTGCTCGACAAGCACCATATATCTTTCGACCTCGATGAGTATGAAAAGAGGAGTGAAGTTTCACCCGCGTCTGCTGAGCTTCTGTGGAAGAACATGACCCCCACTGCAAGGCGGGCATTCGCTATGGCTGCGGCGATGTCGGAGGAAGTTCACCCCGTTCATCTGCTGGCGGGTTTTTTTCTGTCGCCTGAAGCCAACAGCCAGCCGCCAATAACCAGTTTCCTGATCGATGTTCTGAGCGACAGTCTGCCGGATGAAGGCAACCAGAAAATCGATTCTCTCAGTCGAATCACCTCCCGCCTCGGATTGCCGCCGACTGTTTCACCTAAGAGTCTCACAACTTTGCCTTCTCTCAGCCCGGAGTGCCTCGAGGTGGTGAAAACCGCCGAGCGCTTGAGAATGCCGGGAATAGATTGGATTCACGCGCGACATCTTGTGGCAGGGCTGCTGCTGAAAACAGAGCCTGATAGTGAACCTCCCGCAGCAAGCATACTGTCTCAAGCAGGATTCGATCTCTCGCAATTCCCGAAACAATTTCTTGAGTACATCAAAAGAGGTGTCCCATTCGAACTGGATCAATGGGATGCAATCATCAACGATAGTCTGATCGATGTCGAGTATGTCGATGCTGACGACGAGAAGGAAGAGCTTGCAAATCCCACGCGGGCAGTCGTCGCCAACGATTCAGTCCCTGAAGAAATAAAGGCTGAAGATGATCGCCTCAATCTCGCTCACGAAGTAGAACGCTTCGCCCGTCTTCTGGTTGCCTGCGATGTCAAACCGCCAATCTCGCTCGGACTTTTCGGAAACTGGGGATCGGGCAAGAGCTTTTTCATGAGGCTGATCAAAAACAGAGTCGATGAGCTTACAAAAAGCGATAAGACGAAGACATACGTGGCCAAAGTCGTCCAGATAGATTTCAATGCATGGCATTACGTCGACTCCAACCTCTGGGCCAGCCTCGCCGTGCGTATATTCGATGGGCTTGCCCAATCACGCAAGGGCAGCGCGGTCGATAATCGCAAGGAGCTTCATCAAAAAATCGAATCGAGCAAGAAGCTGCTCGAACAGGCGGAAAGCCAGCAGGCAGCCGCAAAAAAACAGCGAGCCGAGGCCGGGAAGCAGCTTGAGAAATTCAAAGAGGCTAGATCGAAAGATACTGATGAACTGACCGCCGCAAAGATGATTCGCTTTTTAATCAAATCGGATTTCAAGCAGGAGAAGCAGGCATTTGAAAGGCTATCCAAAGCATTCGGCCTGTCAAAGGTAATCGAGTCCAAAGACGATGTGCGACGCCTGTTCGATGAGATGAAAGCAATTCGCGGACGCGCAAGCGCGATGGCCGCTGCCCTAAGCGCGAGTTTCAAGGGCGGAAGGGCAGCGGTTTCATTAGCAATCGCGGTTCTCATAGTCGCAGCAGTGGCGACCCTCGGCCCGTTGCGCGAAAGCGTCGAGTGGATAAAAAGCATGATTTCAGATGCTTCCCTGGCAATCGCGCAAGTGGCGACTCTGGTTTCGACTGCCGCCGTATGGGCAAGGCGACGGATAGCCATCGTATCCGATGCATTGCGCAAAGCAGAAAGCTTTCAATCGAAACTTCAGTCCGTCGAGGAGCAAGGCGACGTGCCGCCGGAGGAACAGGCATTGCAGGAAAAGATCGCCAATCTCGATGCCGAGATTCAACACTCAAGCGAACAGATGGCTGAAGCCGACCGCATAATCGCTCAAACCGAGGCGCAGATACAGCGGATTAAAGAAGGCGGATTGGTTTATGATTTTCTCGATGATCGCCGTCAGAGTTCGCGCTATCTCGATCAACTCGGTTTGATATCGACGATTCGCGCTGATTTCGAAAAGCTCGGCGATTTGCTGAACGAGTGGCGACAAAACGGAGATGACCCGATAGAGCGCATAATTCTTTATGTAGACGACCTTGATCGCTGTCACCCGGATCAGGTGGTCGAGGTGCTTCAGGCAGTCCATCTGCTGCTGGCTTTCGACCTGTTCAATGTAGTGGTCGGCGTCGATGCTCGCTGGCTTGAGAGATCGCTTTACCGGACTTACATCGGGGATACGACATCCGCGCAGGTCGCAGGATCGCGCGCGGGGGCTGATGTTTTCAGCCCGCAGAATTATCTGGAAAAGATATTTCAGATTCCATACTCCCTGCCGCACATGTCGAGCGATGGCTTCCGCAGTCTGATCGATGGATTGGTGACCACTCGTTCCGACAACGACCGTGAGGCTTCGATGGAAAAACCTGCGGAAGAGAATAACTCCTCTGCGCCGCTTTCTAACGATGCGGATGCGCAAACGAAGACTGAAGAGAAGGCCGGGTCTTCTGAAACCCGCAAAGCCAGCGGCGAAACTCAAACTGGAGACAAAACCGAAATAACACAGTCCGCGCACGAGGATCAGAAACCTGTTGACACGAGAACCGTCAGAGAGCCTATATTTCTCGAAGACGAAGAAGAAAAATATCTCCAATCGCTCTACGAATTCGTACCCACGCCGAGGCTCGTCAAGAGGTTTGTCAACGTCTACAAGCTCATTCGCATGTGTTCCACAAAAGAGGATTTCGGGAAGTTCATCAGCGGACAGTACAAAGCCGCGATGCTCCTGCTTGCCATCAACACAGGCTTCCCGGCGACCGGAAGCGTTCTGCTGCGATTGCTTTCACGACCGCTCGGCCCAGGGACATGGACAGAGTTTCTCAAACAGATCGATCCTCGCACGCCGGAAGAAGAGCGAATGGAATGGGCCAAACGGATTCAATGGCTCAGACAGGATGATGAGTATAAAGAACGACACAAGGATTTGATCAAAGTGCTGGATCGCATCGAAGCGATAAGGAAAGACCCCGGCATAACCGATGATATCGAACACTACAAACATTGGGTGAGGGCCGTGGGGAGGTATTCTTTCCAGTGGCACACAACCGAGGAGGATGAGAATACAAGGCTGTCCATCAAAATCTGAAACGAACCGGATTTGTCTTCGTGCAGTGCAGAAAAACTTTATTCGGCCATGCGGCTTTCGATGAGATTCTTGAGTAACAGGTCTTCAAACCCCGTGTCGGTCGTCGCCAAAAGATAGCCTATGCCGTTTGCGCGGCTGAAAGCTTCAAGATCGGTCATCATACGGGCAAGTATCGATTTGTAAGCCGCAAGCGCGCGGGCGTTGATTGTTATCTCTCGCTCATCGCCCGTTTCAGAATCTACAAGCAGAAGATCTCCGACGATTTCAGGCCGGGTTTCTTCCGAAGAGAGCGTCTGAATCAGATTGACATCATAGCCGCGACGGGCGAGCAGTTTCATCTCAGCCCGGAAATCGCTTGCGTCCATAAAATCAGAAATCACGAAGACGATCCCTGATCGCTGATTTGATTTTTGATAAGCTCTCATCACCGCCGCAAGGTTAGTGGTTTCGTTCGAGAAGGAATCTCCGTCGACTGCCTGAGCGAGATCATTCAAAAACGAAATCGCCGAGAGCAGATGACCGCGCCCGCGAAGCGCGCGAAGGCGTTCTCTTATGGTCGAATCGAAAGCGATGATTCCGACGCGATCAAGTCCCGTGACGGCGAGGAAAGCGAGCGCAGCAGCGACTCGAATCGAGAAATCGAATTTCGTCAGCGGCTCGCCGAAGTGCATCGAGCGGCTTCGATCAACAAGGATATCGACTCTCACTTCTTCTTCTTCGATGAACTGACGGAGCATCAATCGTTCGAGCCGCGCGTAGATATTCCAGTCGACGTGCCGAAAGTCGTCGCCCGTTTCGTATTTTCTGAAATCGGCGAACTCGACCGACGACCCGCGGCGCGTTGAGCGACGCTCGCCGCGGGTGGTTCCTGCGAAAGCCCGACGCGCCTGAATGCGAAGCCGTTCGAGCTTTCTGAGGAATGCCGGATCGAGTAGAGGTTTTTTGTCGGGTTCCATCGAAGGATTGAAAATTCGCGGTTCACTTCGACGCCGCGCTCGAGGATTCCTGCAACACGTCATCGAGAAGCGAGTCGACGCTGATACCATCGGCTTCGCCTTCGAAATTCAAAATCACGCGATGACGAAGCGACGCCTTCGCCACAACCGTTATGTCCGAAGCGCTCACATTGTAGCGACCGGCAAGCAACGCCTTCGCCTTCGCCGTCAGCATCATCGCCTGTGCGCCGCGCGGGCTTGCGCCGAAGCGAACATATTTTCTGACGCTCTCCGGCGCGCTCTCCGTCGGATGAGTGCGCATCAACAGGTCGACGACCATTTCTTCCAGATGAGGCGCGACATAAACCTCGCGCACGAGCTTTTGCATCTCGACGAGTTCTTCAGGCGAAATCATCGTCTCCGCTCGCGGCGCATCTTCCGCAGTCGTTCGCTTCAGCACTTCGATCAAATCCGCGCGCGAAGGGAACTCGATCAGTATCTTGAAAATGAAACGGTCGAGTTGAGCTTCAGGCAGCGGATAGGTGCCTTCCATCTCGAGCGGGTTCTGAGTGGCGAGTACGAAAAAAATTCCATCGAGCGCGTGCGTCTTTCCGCCGACTGTCACCTGACGTTCCTGCATCGATTCGAGAAGCGCGCTTTGAGTCTTTGGCGTCGCGCGATTGATTTCATCCGCGAGCAACAAATTGGTAAAGACCGGTCCCGGTTGAAATCGGAACATCTTCTCGCCCGTCTCGCCTTCGACGATGATATTCGTGCCGACTATATCGGCGGGCATCAGATCGGGCGTGAACTGAACGCGAGCGAATTTCAAACCCGTCGATTCGCCAAGCGTGCGAACGAGCAGCGTCTTTCCCAATCCCGGCACGCCTTCAAGCAGAACGTGACCTCCGGCCATCAAGGCAAGCAGCGCGCCTTCGACCACATCCTCCTGCCCGACTATCACGCGGGCGATTTCCGCCTTGAGCGCGGCAAAGCGACCCGCATAGCTCTCGACTCTCTTTTTTATTTCTTCCGATGTGTGCATAGAGCGGTGGTCGGTGGTCGGTAGTCAGTGGTCGGTGGTGAGTCACGAATCTTTTTCCGACCCCCGACACCTGATCCCTGACCCCTGCTTATTCCTGTTTCCACGGCATACGGAGCGCGATGATATCTTTCATCTGCGAGAGGTGATTTATGTCGTTGCCTTTTATCTGGCGTTCGGTGAGTTGTTCCATCGTGAGCCGCCCTGATGTTTCGTGGACGCCTGTGCGAGAGAACGAATCGACAGGCGCGGCTTCGAGTGTGCTTACAGTGATGGCGCGAGTCCGCTTGAAGTCTTCAAGCGCCGTTTGCGCATCCTGATTGATGTAGTCTCTCTCGGCTGCCAGTTTGTCCTGATCGATGTTTGGAAGCAGAGGATTTTCTTCCGAAAGTATTCTGAGGTAGCGCGCAAGATAAGCCTCGCTTTCCATATCGCGCAGGTGACACATGATCTCCTTGATCGACCACTTGTTCGGTCTGGGCCGCCATCGCAGAGTCTCTTCATCGAGACCCGCGAGCAAATCATCAAGCTCGTTTGGAAGCGACTTCAGATTCCAGATTATCCGCTCTTTTTCTCTCTGATCCATAATTTGCTCCGTGCGCTTCAGGGTTTCTTTTCCACGTCCGGGTTGATCACATCGAAATAATTTCGCACGAGTGAGCGCAGATGCGCTGGCACGCGGCTTCGCTCGACTGCGCGCTCGGCTTCTCTTCGATACTGCGGATAGGCCGACGAATACGGGGCGCGCACCGCGCCCGCGCCCGGTCGCGCCTGCAAAAAAAGATATTCGCCGCCCGGCTTTTTCTGCATCCTTCCGGCAAGTTTTTTTTCTGTTCCCTGCCCTTTCAACTGCTCACGGGGGACGCTCATTTCAAGCTTCTTGTCGCCCGCGCCTTTGCCTGTGCCATCGCCCTCAGCGTTTGATTGATTGCGCGCCTGTTCTTTCGCGTCGCCTCTCGGCCTGTCGCCGAATTTCTGCTGGAGACCTGCGACCATCTCTTTCACCTGACGGTTTTCGGCAAGCATCCTCACGGTCGCCTCAAGCTCTCGTTTGAGTTGCTCGTTCTTCATCAACTCGCGGGCGACCTGCTCAAGCTGTTCGGGATTTATTTTTTGCGCAAGCTGTTCGAGCGCCTGTTGAAACTCTTTCGACTGAGCTATGGGCGCAAGATCGCGGGCGAGATTTTCAGCAGACTGTTGAAGTTTTTTGATATCTTCGGGGCTGAGATCACCCGCGCGCAATTGCTCGGCTTTTTTGAGAAGCTGATTCGAGAGGGTCTTCGCCGCCTGCTCTGCCAAAATCTTCGACATCCCATCGGTCGGAGGCTTGATGTTTTCTTTATTTTCGCCTTCTGGCTGTTCACTATCCGACTTTTCGCTCTCTGGCTTTTCGCTTTCCGATTTTTCACCCTGCGACTTTTCGCCTGCGGGTTTTTGCAGTGAGTTCTTTTCGCCTGACGATTCTCTTTCAGTTTTGTTTTGATTCGAAGATTGATTCCCTGACTGCTCGCCTGACGACTGCTCGCCCTTGTCAGATTGTTTCTTGTCCGCGTTCGACTCGCCCGCTTTGTCGCCTGCGGGTTTTGACTGATCGGATTTCTGATCTTTCAGCTTCGCGCTGCTCTCGTCGCTCTTGTTTGAAGCCGTTGTTTCTGATTGATTCGAGTTGTCGGCTTTGTTTTCTTTTTTATTCTCGGTTGCGTCCGCGGCGATTTGCTCTGACCTTCTGGCATCATTTGCCGAAGTCGATTTATCCTGCTTCTTATCGCGCGTTTTTTCAGCGAGAACGGATTTCAATCGTCTTTCAGCGAGTTCGACTATTTCATCGGCGCGGGTGTTTGCAATCGTCTCCTGACGCTGGCGGATGCGGCTCTCAAGTTCGTTGATTTTTTTGAGAGCTTCGGCCCTCGTGTCGGTCGAGCGGCGAAGCGCGCGGCCCAATTCAGCCTGCTCTTTTGCAAGGCGGGCAGTTTCGGTTTCGGGCGGCAATTCTTTCTCGACTTCCGATCCGATCTGTTCAAGCTGCTCGCCCGCCGTTTGAATATCGTTTCGCTCGGCGATCAAGGCATCGGCGTTAGGATTGGGCTTCTGCGGAATCAGCATCGCGACCGCAAGCGCCGCCACTCCGATCAAACCGAGCGCGTGCCATCGAGCGATGACGAATGGAACGACTCGCGATTCATCTGCCTTGTTGAGTCGTTGAGCCGCGTCATCGATCAACGCCGTTTCGATTTCGCGCCGAGGCCCGCCACGTTCGATTATGGCGCGAGAGGAAACGATTCGATCATCAAGATCGAGCGCGCGGTCTATTTTGAATGCAGCATCTCGCTCTCGTGCGCGAGTCACGAACCATCTCACCCCGGCAGCAAGAGCGAGTGGGCCAAAAACCATGACGATGATTTTCCAGATTGAAAATTCTGCAGGGCGCAAACGGATGTACAGAACTATAGAAGCCGACGCGATGCCTGCGATCAAAAGCACAAGTGCAAGGTGATCGATCAGCGAGCGCGCTCGCTCGCGCTGCATCACTTTTCGCTCGAATCTTTTGATCGAAATCGCCGCGTCGTTCACAACCATTTTCTCACCCGTTCGAGTCTTCTGAGGCTGAAGAACAAACTCAAGGCCGTCAACGCAAGATAGAATATCACCTGCGTTATCCATATAGGAACCTTTTCCATCCACACACCCGGCGGCATCGGGAGACCGAAAAGCGAATAGGCTATGGCCGCGAAAGGATTCGTCCGCATCAGCATATACACCACGTTGATGAAACTCTGAGACGGGCCGCCCGAAAAATTGCTCGCAAGCGCGGTGAAAAACATCGCAAGCGCAGGCATCGCCGCCACAAGAAATATCACGGTGAAGAGACTCAGAAGTTGAGCGAACACGCCGCGACGAACCAGGGTCGACCACATAAAACTCATCGAGCAATAAGTCACGCCCGCAACGAGCATCACGAGATAAGCTATAGCCACGTCGCCCAACGCGACGCCTCCCAGCGACCACGTGAGAGCGATCAACGGAAGCGACCCGAACAGAGTCAGCAGCAGGTAAGAAAGCGACGCGCCGACCTTGCCGAACACAATGGTCGAAGGTCGCGCGAGCGAGACCACCAGCAGATCGAACGTCTCCTGTTCGCGCTCGGATGAAATCGCGCTGGCCGAAAAAGTCGGCGCGATCAGGCATATCAATCCCATCTGCACGAATATCAAAACAGGCGTGAGGTAGCGGCCCGCGGCGCTTACCACGCTGGTCGGCGCGTTACTGCTCAACACCAGATAGACGAGGCCGAGTATCAAACTCAGCACCAGCACATACCCGGTCAGCACCAGAAACGAGCGCCGCCCGCGCATCCGCGTTCGCATCTCTTTTATAAGAATCGGATTCGATATGTTCATAGCTTTATGGGTGATAGGTGATGGGGGATGGGGGATGGGGAAGGACAGAAGAAGCTGACCATTCAATCATAGAAGTTACATAGGCCAGTTCAAAAGAAAAGACCAGCCATCCCCTATCCCCCATGCCCCATTCCCCATTCACGCAACAACTCCCCGCGTCACCTTGAGGAATATGTCTTCGAGGTCGGCCTCGCTGCGTGTGAACGAAAGGACGCGGATGCCGCCTCTGACGAGATATTCGAGCAGTTCATCGATATCCTCGGCGTCGCCCGTGTACTCGGCGCGAATGGCGCGACCGTCGCAGGTCACGCGCTCGATGTCGCCGCGCTCGGAAAGCGCGTCCATAGCCGAGGCAGGATCGCCTTTGACTCTGATCTCAAGCATCACGTGTCCCGCGAGTTGATGAGTGATGTCATCGATTCGGCCCGCGGCCAGCAGGCAGCCTGCTTCGATTATGCCTATCGAGGTGCAGAAATCCGCAAGCTCGGTCAGGATATGCGAAGAAACCAAAACGGTTTTTCCCATCCGGCAAAGCTCGCGTATGAGTTCGCGAATCTCTATTCGCGCGTGCGGATCAAGCCCCGATGCAGGCTCATCCAAAAGCAAAACTTCGGGATCGTGAATCAATGTCTTTGCAAGGCAGAGCCGCTGCTTCATCCCGCGCGAAAGGCTCATCACCTGCGAATCGCGTTTTATCGCGAGGTCGGTCAGTTCCAAAACATCAGAGATAGCTCTCTGGCGTCGCGAGGGGTCGACTTTGTAGAGCGAAGCGAAGTAGTCGAGATACTCCCACACAAGGAGGTCTTCGTAGACGCCGAAGCTGTCAGGCATATAGCCGATGATGCGGCGCACTTCATGCGGCTGCGCGACGATATCGTATCCGCCGATGCTCAAGCGTCCGTCAGAGGGGAGCATCAAGGTGGCGAGCATTTTTATAGTCGTCGTCTTTCCTGCACCGTTTGGGCCGATGAAGCCGAACACCTCGCCGCGCGCTATATCGAGCGAGACGTTGTTGACTGCAGGAAAGGTCTTGTAATACTTGGTCACGCCTTCGAGCCGTATCATGCTCGTCGTGTTGTCGGGGTTGTCGCTCATAGTTTAGAGATGCACCACGTAGAGAGATTTGCTGCGACGACGCGGTTCGCTTGCGAAGTTCATCGGAACGGGGTTGCTCTCGACAAAACCGAGGAGCAGCGGTCGCTCAAGCTGCTTGAGCGTGACATCCATCATCGCATTGTCGAAAAATCCCTGACGAAAGACGGCCTGTCCACCTATCTCGCGATCGAGAACGAAAGCCAGTTCGCGAAATACCTGATCTTCGCCGCTGTCGCTGGAAAGCTGACTGCGAAACCAGCTTGAAAAAGTCGAGGGCTGCGCCGGATTGAGAACTATTTCTTTTTCTTCGCCCGCCGCGAGATCGAACGGATCAGACATTCCTGCCTTGCTCAGATAAACCGCGCGAGTGATTGGAGAGTCTGAAACATTTTTCACCCTCACCTGCGGGGTTGCATTCTTTCCGTCTCCAAGCATGGCGGCGGAAATCATCGGAGCGACGGATTCGCTGATTGATCGAATACTGAACAGCCCCGTCGTCCACGTGTTCATCGGCACGCTGAGCGAGAGTTGTTTCGGCGCGCGCCCGATTTCGAGGTGATCGGAAGAATCGGGCCGCGAATCGAAAGTGCCGTCCACATCGACGGCGAACGTGTCGCCGTTGTCGAATGTAATCTGTTGTCGGCTTTTCGAAGAGGATCGAATGAGCATCGCGCTCATAGCCCGCGACACTCCTTCACGTTGATGAAACTCGACCATCGTGACATCAGATGCCTGAGACCCGCCGCCCCGGCTCAACTGCGCGACGGTCACGCTCACTGTAGTGAAGAGCAGAATCACAGCCGGGATGGTCAGCCACGCGAGGTCGAGTTTTTTCGTCCAGCGGAGAACGAAGTAATTGATCGGCCCGACGACGAGAATGTAGGCGAGAAGAAAGAGCAGAAAATAATTCGCCGAAGGCGGTTCGATCCCGGCCAGATCGAAGAGGTAATTCTGAATGCCCCAATTGCTCGACCGCGAATTGCCTCTGCGCCCGCTCGTGATCCACTGAGTCTGACCAGGCAGAGTATCGACTGCCGGAAGCAGAAGATCGTTCCACAAAGTTTTGGCCGCGCCCCATCCGCGATAAGGATGGATTTTGGGATTGATCGCAAGGAAGCGAACCAATCCGCTGCCGTAATCGCGCTCTGCGGCAACGGGGCGATCATCGGTTCCGAGAAGCACTCGCGCACCTTCTCGCACGACAGCCGATTGTACGAGCGTCGCGTCGGCAGACTCGAATGCTCCGTATGCGCTGACGAGTTCAGGCACGCCGGGGGCAGAGTTTGCGCCGCGCACCTCTACGGGAAGAAGCGAATCGAGTCCCGCTGCGCGAAGGCCGACGAAATCCGAGCCGCCCGTAACGATCAGGAGTCCGCCCGACGCTACCCAGAGTTTCAAAGCGCGCGATTGTTCTTCGGTGAGCAGGCTCACAGGCGCGTCGCCCAGCACCACGGCGTCGAGCGAATCGTAACAGACGAAATCGCGCGGCAGGTCTTCAGGCGGTATGACTACGGGGTGAGCCGCTGGCCCTTGTCGATTGCTGCCCCAGATGTTGCGCCGCGATCTAGGTTGAGGCGGCTGAGGTGGCGCGGTCTGAGTTGTTTGGGGTTGCGATCCGGGAGGCGCGCTTTTGAAGACCGCTCGATTCTGAGGCTGTGCGATTTCTGTCGCTGAGATGTTGTTGAGCGCGGTCGCGTCCGTATCGATGACGGCGACTTCAAGCTGATCGTTGACGTAATAATCGCGCTCGACGCGGATACTGGTTCGAGCGATTTCATCGCCCTCGCTTTCGAGGATGATCTCGACTGGTCGGTGGCCTGAGTTGAGGAAAACCGGTATTTCATGAAGCTGGCGCGAGGAAGAAGCGAGTTGAATATCCTTGACGAAATCGCGCGCCTGCGAACTGGGATTGGGGGGCGATTCAGTTCTGACGATGAGGCGACCTGTGATGGCTTTGCCGTTGTTGGCGAGAGCGATTCTGAAGGGAACCCAGCCGCCAGTAAAAACATCGACTTGAAGTTTTCCGAATCCGGCCCTGACTGTCATTTCGATATCGGGCGAACGGAAAACTCCTTCTTCCGCGCCGTCCTGCGCGCTCACAGGAAAGATGGAAGGGAGCGCGACCAGAAGCGCGAGCGATAGAAGCAGAGAGTGTCTGCGAAGATTCATAATTTACCGGAAAACGTTTCTTAGCCCAGTGGTCAATCACGCGCGCCGTGCGGGGCTGCTCGGATTGAAACTATACAGGCACACCCTCATACGATTCAATCAGTGCAAAGTTCCGCGCCCGATGCATGTCTGCAAGCTGACCTGATTGACAAGCGCAGACTTTAACAAGCTCGCCCAAAAGTGCTAGATTAAATTCGAATGATGAAACTCACAGGGAGCCGAGTATGAAATTTTCAACTAAAGCCATTCACGCGGGCAATGAACCTGACCCGACGACCGGCGCAGTTTCCGTGCCGATTTATCAAACTTCGACTTATGCTCAGGAAAGCATCGGCAAACATAAAGGTTTCGAATATGCCCGCACTCAGAATCCTACCCGACTCGCGCTCGAACGAAATCTGGCCGCGCTCGAAGGCGGCGCGCACTGTTACGCATTCGCGTCGGGTATGGCCGCCATCAACGCCGTCACGACTTTACTCAAAGCGGGCGATCACGTCCTGGTCAGCGATAACACATACGGCGGCACGTTTCGACTCTTCGACAAGGTGCTGAAAAAATTCGGACTTGAGTTCTCTTATGTCGACGGGCGCGATATGTTCAACTTCGAAGAAGCTCTCAGGCCGGAAACCCGTATGGTATTCATCGAAACGCCGACCAATCCGGTGATGACGCTCATCGATATTAAAGCCGTCTCTGCGATCACTCGCCCGCGCAATGTTCGATTGGTCGTCGATAACACTTTTATGAGTCCTTATTTTCAACGCCCGCTCGAACTCGGCGCGGACATCGTCGTGCATTCGACTACTAAGTATCTCAACGGCCACAGCGACAGCATCGGCGGCGCGGTGATTCTAAATGACGATGAAGATGCTCGCGCGATCCAGTTCATTCAAAACGCGGCAGGCGCGATCATCTCTCCGATGGACTCGTGGCTCGTGCTTCGCGGAACGAAGACGCTGGCCGTTCGAATGAGACAGCACGACGAAAACGGTCGCATCATCGCGCAGTTTCTCGCTGAAAACCCGCGGGTCAAAAAAGTTTATTATCCGGGCCTGAAATCTCACCCGCAGCATGAGCTTGCGCGGCGTCAGATGACCGGGTTCGGCGGAATGATTTCGTTTGAAACCGGCTCGCTCGATAATGCGCGCCGCGTGCTTGAAGGAGTGAGGCTCTGCACATTGGGAGAATCTCTCGGCGGAGTCGAAACATTGATCTCTCATCCGGCGACGATGACGCATGCGTCGGTTCCGCAGTCGGAGCGCGAGAGGCTCGGCATTACTGACGGGCTTGTGCGGATATCGGTCGGCATAGAAGACGTGGAAGACCTGCTTGCCGATCTTGATCAGGCATTGGAGCAGATGGATTGAGTGTTTTACGTTGCCGTTTATGTTGACGAAGGGTTGTTGCGAATCGAAAGAAAATACTTCATAATCTGCCCACTAACGGCAGTAGATATTTAGGGGAAATTTTTTCGCGCCGCGTCGGCTGAGCGCCCTTATCAGGCCGGGATGGCGGTTAAAGGTATGCCGGAAAATGTAGCGTTCACCATCGCTGTTTTCGCAATGACTGACGTTGGGATGGTGCGTCAGGTCAATGAAGATAATTTTCTGGTTGTCAACCTCTCGACCGCTGACACATGGACTCCCGGCACTACCAAAGGCGACCCGGATGAAAAAATAGCGACCTTCAATCAGAGCGCGTGCGGTTCGGTGCTTGCCGTCACCGACGGCATAGGCGGCGCGCTTGCGGGCGAAGTCGCTTCGCGCATCGCCGTAGAAAGCGTCCGCGACCGCATGCTCGAATTGCAGTCAAGCCCGACTTATTCCAAGTTTCCATTCCACGAAAGACTCAGGCTTTCAATCGAACTCACGAATCAGAATATAAATGAAATGAGTTCGAAGAAGCGCGAGTACATGGGAATGGGAGCGACTTTCACAGCCGTCGGGCTTTTCGGCACGACGGCTTACTTCGGGCAGGTAGGCGACTCGCGCGCTTACATCATCCGGGGCAACAGCATTCAACAAATCACCCGCGATCAATCCTTAGTCGGTCAACTGGTTCAGGCCGGTCACATCACGGAGGAAGAAGCCGAGCGACACGCTTACAAAAACGTCATCCTTCAGGCTCTCGGCGCATCGCCTCGCGTCAATGTGGCCGTAGACAGACTGCCGCTTCACGACCTCGACATTCTGGTGATGTGCAGCGACGGATTATCTAACAAAGTGCGCTCGGAAGAGATGCATCAGATCATCGACCGCGCACCTTCGCTCAAGGAAGCCTGCGAAGAATTGATCACATTGGCCAACAGACGCGGAGGCGAAGACAACATAACAGTTTTGGTCTCTCAGTTCACCGGCAGCAATGTGCTTGCGCCTCAACCTTACACGGCAAATCCCGACACTGTTCCTTTAGTAAATGGAGTGCCTGCCGCTGCGGACACGGCGAAGCCCGTCGAGAGATGGGGAGCCGAGACATTGCCTCGCGACCCCGGCCTCCCCTACGAAATCGATCCCAGAGAACTGTATGAAGAAGAAGACACTCTCCGCCCCGAAGATGGTGAAGAGGTGAAGAGGTGAAGGGGTGCAGAGGTGACGAAACAAATGCTGTCGTTTTTCATAAAGTTATAGCTTCGCTCATCTGTTGTTTCGTTCTCAAGCCAGACAATCCATTTGCACGTCTAAGTGAGAGTTCGCCCGACGCGCGCCGACAATGCCGGATATCGACATCAGGCGATTTTCTTTTTGAGACTCACTGACAATGGCTGACCTCCACTGAGGGCGCTGACCTTTAAGATAGAGAACCCAATAATATTTCCCTGGTTATCCACCTTTTCCATCACTGCATCGTTTTCTGTCTCTCTGAAGTAGCCGTCTTTTCTGTCAAACATCACCTCAAGATAGTCTGCTTCTCTGTCATACCATACTTTTACTTCTTCTCCCATAATATATCTCCCTTCTTCATCGAATCTGTGAAGTATGAGGTAATTATAAAATGATCGTCGGGCAAAACCTTCACCACGACACACAGGTGTTTGGTCGTTACCGGGGTCGCTCGATAGTGTTTGTAAAATAGTTCGACCTGCGAATCCGTTTTTGAGCGGACGACCCGATCAGGATCAGATAGCGTCTCGGTGATTCTATCGACCTGCCCTTGCATCTCAGGATGAACCGTTTCAAGATGAACGAGACGTTCATCGGTCAATCGTAGTGACCTGTTCCAGATATCTTGAATCTGCAACATACCCGTTCATCACAACGAATTATCAACTCTTTGTCAAACATCTTCGTGGGAGTGAAGGGTTCTCTCGTCGCCTAACGAAGAGTTCGCCCGCCGCACTTTGATTAAGGCAATGAGAGGAAACGACGAAGCCATAACAAAACGCAGCCGCGGGTTGGAAGGAGATGACCTGAAACAGAAATCCAATCCTCCCTTAGCCCGTCAACGGTGAGCCGCTGTGTCGCTCATGTTGCCCGTGGATTCTCTGAGCAAACTCGCCGTCTGACGAATCTTGTGCTTGTCCAAAAGATGCCGAAGCGAGCGCACGGGCATGTTTAAAATCTCAGCCGCGCGGGTCTGATTGCCGCTCGTGCGTTGAAGCGCCTTGATGATGTAGTCCTTTTCCAGTTGCGCGAGGTATGCCTCAAGGTCAAACCCATCTTCAGGCAGATCGATGTCGGTGATCATTCTCGGCTTGTACTTGAGTATGCGTTCGGGCAGACACTCCGGCCCGACCAGACCTTCTTTGACGCCGCCCTCGCCATTGATAGCTCGCGAAGGTTGAAGAGCTACGGCGCGCTCGATGGTGTTTTCAAGCTCGCGCACGTTTCCCGGCCAGTCGTAAGACTCAAGGTAATTCATCGAATCTTCCGATATCTCCAGCGGCGCGCGGCCCGCCGATGCGCAGTATTTGTTTATGAAGTGACGCACGAGTTCAGGTATGTCGGCTCGACGAGCGCGAAGCGGCGGCATCTCGATGGGTATGACGCTGATGCGATAAAAAAGATCATTGCGAAACGTCCCCAACTCGACCATCTTCGCCAGATCGCGATTCGTCGCGGCCACTACACGGCAATCGACGGGAATTTCTTCAAGCCCGCCCACCCGACGTATGCATCGCTCCTGAAGCACGCGAAGAAGTTTCACCTGCATGGCGGGCGTGGTCTCGCCTATCTCGTCGAGAAAGATCGTCCCTCCCTCGGCTGCTTCGAAAAGTCCCTTGCGATTGGCCGCTGCTCCCGTAAACGCGCCTTTCATGTAGCCGAACAGTTCCGATTCGAGAAGCGTCTCGGTGAAGGCTCCGCAGTTGATGGAAACGAAGGGCGCGGCTGCGCGATCGCTGGTGTCGTGAATGGCGCGGGCGACAAGCTCTTTTCCCGTTCCAGATTCGCCTGTGATCAAGACGGTCGAGGTGGTGGCGGCAACCGTGAGTATCATCTGATTGATCGCATGCATCTGCGGCGAGGAGCCGACCATGTTATTAGGCGAGTTGCGCTTGCGTTGCTCATCCTTGAGGACTTTGTTCTCCTGACGAAGCCGTTTCTTTTCCAACGCCTTGCTGATGGTGATCTTCAACTCTTCGACATCGAAGCCCGAATCTTTTATGACGAAATCTTCCGCGCCGAGTTTGAAGGCGCGGCGCGCGGTATCGACGGTTGCGAACGCCGTTATCATGATGACCATCGTTTCGGGCGAAATCTCGCGCACGCGATCCAGCAGATCGATGCCGCTGATGTCGGGCATCTTCACGTCCGATATCATCAGGTCATACACGTTGTGGCGGACCAGTTCGAGCGCGCGAGTGCCGTTTTCGGCGGTGTGGACGGAATAATTGGCTCGTTTGAGAACGAGTTCCAGAAGTTCGCGCATGCTGCGTTCGTCGTCTACGACAAGTATTTTTTCCATGGGAGTCCTCTCGAAATCGGCTCTGAGAGCCGATTTGGTGCCGATTTAATTCTAGCCAACAACTGCCACCGGGGAGGAGGAGCCGGGGCGAGGAGCCGCATCAGGGGCGCTTTCTTCATCGCGAGTGACGCGCCCTTCGACCGGGAGTTTAATCGAAATGCTCGTTCCTTTTCCAGACTCGCTCTCGACGAGTATTTTTCCTCTGTGATCGCTCACGAGTTGATAGACAATCGCCATGCCGAGTCCTGTCCCGCCGCTCGACGAACTGAACGGCTCGAACAATCGATCTTTCTGCTCGCGCGTCATCCCCGATCCGGAATCGCTGAAGGTGATCGTCACATCCTGATCGCGGTTGGCTTCAAGAATGACTCTCAGTTCACCCCCGCCGGGCATCGCCTGAATCGAGTTGCGAGTGAGGTTCCAGAAAATCTGGCGAATCTGATTCGGGTCGCCGTAGTAATGCACTGCATCCGACGGGTAGTCCTCGACAACTGAATGATCGTGTCTCAGTTCAGTGCTGTTGCGAAGCAGCGCGACGGTCTCCGAGAGTATGCTCGAAAGTTCTATGACGGTGCGTTCGGTTCTCGGCGGACGTGCATAGGTCAGAAAGTCCGAAACGATTCGATTCAACCGGTCGGATTCGCGAAGCACTATTTCCATCAACTGCGACTGATCGGGCGATAGGCTGAGTTCACTTGCAAGCACCTGAACCGATCCGCGCATAGAGGCGAGCGGGTTGCGAATTTCGTGCGCAAGTCCTGCGGCCATCTTGCCAAGGGCAGCCAGCCGTTCCTGACGACGCACCTCGCGCTCAAGTTCCATCACTTCCGTCAAATCCTGAAACGTCAGCACGTATCCGCGCGCCTCGCCCGATTCATCGACGAGCGGGGCGACGGAAAACCCGAGGTGAATATCGCCCCCGCTGGCCGTCTTGCAGCCGATGTCGAAGCGCGGAAGGCGCGAGCGCGTGCGGATGGATTCAAGCCCGACTTCGATCTGCTTTCTGATGTCGCCGAAGATTTCGAATATGTTTCTTCCGCGAACATCCGTCGCTTTATAGCCGGTGATTTCTTCCGACGCGCGATTGAAGGTGGTGATCTCGCCGCCCAGGTTAGTCGTAACAAGTCCGCTGCGGACGCTTTCGATGATGCGGTCGTTGAAGAGGCGGTTATCGGCGAGTTCTTTCGTAGCCGTAGCCAGAAGGGATTCGCTTCTTCGCGCGCGTTCCGACAGATGGCTCGAAAGCAGAGCTACTGCGCATATAGCCATCAGGTTGGTCGCGAATATGAATTGCGCAGAAGAGAGCGAGGCTCCGTAATAGTACTCCCAGCCGTCAGCGCGCCGGATCAGCCCGTTCATCGTAAGCGTCGAGACGCAGATATAGAGTGAGGCTCCGGCAGCGCCAAGCACTGTGACTCCGCGTTTTCCGAACAGCGCGCTCGCGGCAAATATAGCGACCAGATAGAGCGCCAGAAAAGGCGATTCGACATCTCCCGTGTGATAAACGAGCCACGTTATCAGCGCCAGATCGATCCAGAGTTGAACGTATCCCAGACGGTTGTAGTGGAAGCGATGGCGGAGAGCGAGAAAATACAATGCTGATAATACGAGCAACGCTCCGGCAACCGGGGCCAGAGCGGGCATAAATGCGCGCGATCCGGCGTCTCGCTCAAAGAGCGCCACTGCGACAAGCAGCGCGACTGCTATGGCGAGCCGCCAGATTTGCAACCATTGCAGCTTTTTGTACATAGCCGGAAAAGCGCAAAGGCGTAGGAAAGAGGAAAGCCCGCGGCTTTCCTCTTTCCTACTTCTCGAATTGCGACTACTTTCCTCCTGCCAGTTTGCCGATCAGTGTGAACAGTGGCAGGTACATCGCGATAACTATGGTTCCGATTGTTACGCCCAGGAACATAATCATAGCCGGTTCCATAAGGGCCAACAAGTTGGCTATCGCAGCATCAACTTCCTGCTCATAGAAGTCCGCTATCTTCGAAAGCATCGCGTCCAGAGCGCCCGTCTGTTCGCCGACGCCTATCATCTGACTGACCATCACGGGAAAGACGTTCGACGCGCGCAGAGGCTCGACAATGGTCTGGCCCTGTTCTATGCCGATGCGAATTCGCATGATCGCCTCTCCGATGATGACGTTGCCGGAGGTCTTGGCCGTTATCTCAAGCGATTCGAGAATCGGGACGCCTGAACTCAGCAGAGTCGAGAGCGTGCGGCTGAAACGCGCGATTGAGATCTTCTGCATGATGACGCCGAGTATGGGCAGCTTCAATATCAGCTTATCGATGAAGCGGTGTCCCTTATCGGTCTTGTACCACGCTTTGGCCCCGAAGAAACCAGCCGCGCAGAGTATCGCCACCAGCCACCAGTAAGTTGCCATGATGCGCGATATATCGACGACGACTTCCGTAAGCCACGGCAACCTCTCGCCCGGGCCGAGCAGGCCCTCGAATATATTCTTGAAGGCCGGGATCACGACTATCATGATGATCGAGATCACGATGATCGAAATGATGATGACGGCTATCGGGTAGACGAGCGCGCTTTTGACATCGCTCTTCAACTTGACCATCTTTTCGAGGTAAGTCGAAAGGCGTTGAAGGATGATGTCTAGGATACCGCCCGTCTCGCCTGCTGCCACCATGTTCGTGTAGAGCGGCTCGAATACTTTCGGATGGCGGGCCATCGCGTCTGCCAGCGTCATACCGGCTTCCACGTCGGCGCGTGTCTGAAATATGATCTTCTGAAAAGCCTTGTTGTCCTGCTGCTGGCCGAGGATTTCAAGGCACTGAACGAGTGGGAGTCCCGCGTCGAGCATGACCGAAAACTGACGGGTGAAGAGAGCCAAGTCTTTGCTTTTGACCTTTTCGCGGCCAAGTTTCGGCAGACTGATTTCGCGTCCCTTCTCACGGGCCGAAGTCAGTATGATCTGTTCGCGACGCAGCAGAGATTCGAGCGTTGAGCGGTCGGACGCCACACGTTCGCCGACTACGATCTCGTTCAAGCGATTGCGGCCCTTAAAAACATACGTAGGCATTTTGGCCTCCTGACAAATGCATTCCTGAAATTGAACCTGTAACTAGGGGGCAAAGGGGGACCGCAGGGTGAGGAATAGATTTCATTATCATCGTCCTATACGGCTCAGCGAAGGGCCTTGCGGGCGCGTGCCGGGGGTCGAAGGTCCGGGCGCGCGAGTCTGCTGCTGAATGCTCAAGGCGGCAGCCCCGCGATTGATTATGTCCTGAAGCTCGTCAGGGTTCGACGAGCGCGCAAGAGCGAGTTCGAGCGTGATCTGTTTCTTGAAGTAGAGATTGGCAAGCGACTGATTGAAAGTGACCATGCCGAACTTCTCCTGACCGGCCTGCATCATCGAGTAAACCTGGTGAATCTTGTCTTCACGAATCAGGTTGCGAATGGCTGAATTGGGAATGAGTACTTCCATAGCCAGACAGCGGCCCTGACCGTTGGCCTTGGGCAGAAGAGACTGAGTGACGATGCCTTCCAGAACCATCGAAAGCTGTGTGCGAATCTGCGACTGCTGATGGGCGGGGAATATATCGATTATACGGTTGATGGAAGACGCCGCCGAGTTGGTGTGCAAAGTCGCAAACGTCAGGTGGCCCGTCTCGGCGATGCGTAGCGCGGTCTCTGTAGTTTCGAGATCGCGCATTTCTCCGATCAGCACTATATCAGGGTCTTGACGAAGGGCGGCGCGAAGGGCATTGGCAAAAGAGTGAGTGTCGCCGTGAACCTCGCGCTGATTTACTATGCAGCTTTTGTGCATGTGCAGATATTCGATAGGGTCTTCGACCGTGATTATATGCTCGTGTCGCTCGCGATTGATCTTGTCGAGCATGGCAGCAAGCGTGGTGGACTTTCCCGAACCCGTAGGCCCGGTGACGAGAATGAGTCCGCGCGGCTTCTCGCAGAGTTTTTCTATCACGGGCGGAAGCCCGAGCTCTTCGAATGTCCGAATCTCATAAGGTATGGAACGAAAGACCGCTCCTACCGCCCCGCGCTGATTGAACAGATTGGCGCGAAAGCGCGACAGCCCCTTGATGCCGAAAGAAAAGTCCAGTTCGAGAGATTCCTCGAATCGGTGCTTCTGCGAATCGGTCAGAACCGAGTAGGAAAGCTGTTTCGTCTCAGCCGGAGTCATCTCCGCATATTCGAGCGGACGCAGCGTTCCATGCACGCGAACCATGGGCGGAGAGTTCGTCGTTATGTGCAGGTCTGACCCGTTCATCTCTATCATCTTCTTGAGCAATTCGCTTAATGCTATCTCTGGCATAATTCCTCCAGTTTTCAGTTTTCAGTTTTCGGTTTTCAGTTCGCCGTCCGGCCTTTCTGAAAACCGAAAACCGAAAACTGAAAACTATTTCACCGTCTCTCTCACAACTTCTTCAACAGTCGTAGCTCCGAGTCTGATCTTTTCCAGTCCGCTTTGACGCAGCGTCAGCATTCCTTCTTCAATAGCCTTGCGGCGCAACTCCAGACCCGATGCGCCGACCAGAATCAATTCGCGCAAATCATCCGTGATTTCCATGACTTCGTAGAGACCGACTCGTCCCTTGTACCCCGTTCCGTTGCAAGCCTGACAGCCCGCGCCTTTGAATGTCTTCAGATCAGGCGCTTCCGTAGGCGTAAAGCCTATATCGATCAGAGCCTCGGCAGGAACTTTCACCTGCGCCTTGCACTCCTTGCATATCCTTCGCACGAGCCTCTGAGCCTGAATCAGGTTGACGGAGGTCGCTACGAGAAACGGCTCGATACCCATGTTCATCAGTCGGCTGACGGTGGAAGGGGCGTCGTTGGTGTGAAGTGTGGAAAGCACGAGGTGACCGGTCAAGGCTGCCTTGACGCCGATCTCTGCGGTTTCGAAGTCTCGGATTTCGCCGACCAGTATTATGTTCGGGTCCTGACGCAGAAAAGAGCGCAGGGCGGTGGCGAAGTTCAACCCGATAGATTCCTTCATCTGCACCTGATTGACACCCTGAAGATTGAATTCAACCGGGTCTTCAGCCGTCATGATGTTGGTATCGATTGTGTTGAGACTCTGAAGCGCGGAGTAAAGAGTAGAGGTTTTTCCCGAACCCGTAGGCCCTGTTACCAGCACCATTCCATATGGCTTGTTGATATTGCGCTTGAATTTTTCAAGGCTCTCAGGCTCGAATCCGAGTTGCGTCATGTCGAGCCGCAGATTCTCTTTGTCCAAAAGTCGCATCACGACTTTTTCGCCGAATATAGTCGGAAGAGTCGAGACGCGGAAGTCTATCTCGCGCGAGCGCCCGTCGAGTTTCACTCTCAGCTTGATTCTTCCATCCTGCGGAAGTCGTTTTTCGGCGATATCGAGTCGGGCCATGATTTTGAGTCGCGAGGTCAAGGCGTCGCGCATCTTGAATGGCGGATTCATGATGTTATAAAGCACGCCGTCCATGCGGAAGCGAACGCGGAGTTCTTTTTCGTAAGGCTCGACGTGAATATCGGAAGCTCCCCGCCGGAGCGCATCGACCATAAATACGTTGACCAGTTTGACGACAGGCGCGTCGTCAGCCATCTTCTCCAGATTTTCGAGATCGATTTCTTCGTCTTCGACCAGATCGAAAGAAGCATCAGTGTCGGAGTATTCGTCGGCGGCGGTGCTTTCGGCCACGAGGTCTTCGACGACGCGGGCAAGTTCGAGTTCGCGCGATGTGCCGTAATGTTTTTTGATCGCGTTATCGAGAGCCGTCTCGCTTACGACTACAGGCTCGACCTGAAGCCCGGTCATGAATTTTATGTCGTCTATGGCGAAGACGTTCGTCGGATCGACCATCGCCAGTGTGAGCGTCGCTCCGACTCTCGACAGAGGAAGGACTGAATACCGCTCGGCTGTCTCCTGAGGAACCAGCGCGACCGCCGTAGGATCGACTTCGAAGAGATCGAGGTTGACCGAAGGAACTCCGTACTGCCGACTGAGAACGGAAGTCACTTCATCGTCGGTCAGCATGCCGAGTTTCACAAGAGTCGAGGCCAGCCGTCCGCCATTGATTCTCTGGTAGTCCAGCGCCTCCTTGAGTTGCTGCGGAGTGATGAGGTTTTCTTTAAGAAGAGTCTCGCCCAGTTTCGCCGACATAATTAAACAGGATTTCCGCCTCGCTGTCTGAAGCCGGACAAAACGCGCCCGATAGAGCTATCGACAGTGAGCTAAAAAAACCGCAACCTTTTTCACTCTCGACCGAAAAGTAGAGAGCAGATTTGGGAGAAACAACCGGGGGAATCACGACCAAATGAGAGCGCACTCGCAGGGGCAGGCAAAACGACAAGACCGGAGATTCTTCTCTATCAACGAGCATCACTTTGAGTTCGATTTCCAACTCAAAGCCTTCTACCTTGTAACATCAGTCCACATGCATGTCAATAATAAAGTTCCCGCCAAAACGCCCTCTGATGGCTCAAGATAGCCGCATTGCAAGGCCCGCTCTCGCGACGCGGCGAGTCATCGAGCGGAGCGTGAATTTCAGGGCTTTTCGGATGGAATCAACGGCCCCTGCGCGAGAGATGAGAAGCAATCCAGTCGCCGAGTTTCTCTTTGTGATCAGTGAGGCGATGATCTCCGTCTTTGATTAAAATCACATCGATCTTAGATGACGCGGCGCGGCCCGCAAAACCGAGAGTGTGGAGGTAACTGATCGCCTCGTCGCGCATCCCATGAATGATGAGCGCGGGCGTGGAAAACTTCATAGTAAGTTCGGAGAGCGGATAGCGTCGCCAATCCTCGACAATCTCGTAGCCAAGTTCCATCGTGCCATACTGGTTTGTGAACTCTATCAGCCCGTTTTTCTTCCACTCTCTCAAACGATTCTGCCCGATCTCGTCGACAAGCAGGTTGACGAAATTGAACGCGGGCGCGATGAACGCGCACGAGGCTATACGGCCAGGATTGGTTGCCGCAAACCACGCGGCGGCGCACGCGCCCATGCTCGACCCTATGAGCGCGACGCGGCGGTACTCAGTGGAGAGCGGTGTTACCACTTCCGCGCAATCTTCGAGCAGGCGGCTCACGGTTAAATCCTTCATCGCGCCTTCGGATCGTCCGTGACCGCGAAAATCGAACGTCACGAAAGCAAATCCCGCTTTCGTCAATCGGTCGCCAAGCGAAGTCGACTTCTCGCCCGTCTGATCGGAACCGAACCCGTGAAGAAACACCGCGACCGAGTCGGTCGGTTTTTTCGGGCGGTGATGGGTGACGCTCAACTTCATCGCCTCTCGATCTTAGACACCCCCCGGCGCGGCGTCAAAGAATTTCGGGCTGGCGAATTTTATGCTTGACTCGCCTCCGACATTTGTAGTAGATTCAGCCTCACTTGTAGTAGATCAGAAACGGAGAGATCATCGTGGCGAGAAAAAAAGGGATAAAGCTGACCAGGTTCGAGATAGAAGTGATGGACGCGCTTTGGGAGTTGGGGAGCGCGTCGGTCAGAGAGATTCAGGAGCGGCTGCCTGAGCGCAAGCGACCGGCCTACACGACCGTGCAGACGATAGTCCGAAGGCTCGAAGAAAAAGGGGCCGTCCGTCAGGTGAAAAAAGTCGGCAACGCTTTCATCTTCGAGCCTGTGGTCACGCGCAAGGCGGCTCATCATCGTTTGATCGATGATCTGCTCGAACTGTTCGGAGGCTCGGCCCGACCTCTGATGGCTCACCTTGCCGAAGCGGGCAAGCTCGATCTTGAAGACGTGCGCGAATTGGAGAAGATGCTGGCCGAATCTCAGGAATCGAAAAGCAGATCGCGCAAGTAGCGAAGGGAGAACCCTATGACCTTTCACGAATGGTTTGCGGACGTGTCCAATCGATTGTGGCCTTTGCTGGCGAATCATCTATGGCAGGCGACGCTGTTTTGCGCCGTGGCGTTTGCGGCGATTCTTCTGCTGCGAAGAGGGTCGGCGCGTGCGCGCTGCTGGGTGTGGCTGATCGCTTCGCTCAAATTCGTGTTGCCGTCTGTGTTGGTGATCGCGGCAATCGAGCGCCTCGGCGTGGATTTGAGTTCCTTCAATCCGCAATCAACTATTGTCGCTGATTCATCGAGTCAAATAGCCATATTCGATATAGCCTACACACCTGCAAGCCTTCAGCCTTCGCGCGCCCACAGCGAATTTTATTGCGCGCTCACTCTCATCTGGGTTGCGGGGGTTCTCTTTTTCATCGGGCGATGGTGCTGGAAGCGACTCGAATTTTCACGCGCTTTGAAATCGGGCCGAGTGGCTTTTTCAGGCCGCGAGGCAGAAGCGTTGCGCCGTGTGAGCAAGTGGCTCGGAGCCAATCGCGATATCCGTCTCATCCTTGCACGAGGGATAATCGAACCGGGCGTGTGGCGCATTCTTCACCCTGTCATCGTTCTGCCGGAAGACATGTCCGGTCACCTCTCCGAAGCCGAGCTTGAATCGGTGATTATGCACGAACTCATTCACATCGAGCGGCGAGACAATCTCGTCGGCACTCTTCAAATGATTCTATGTTCGGTTTTATGGTTCCACCCACTTGTCTGGCTTATTGATCGCCGGACGCTGGCCGAAAGCGAGCGGGCCTGCGATGAGAAGGTGTGCGAGCTTGGCTCGGACAGCGGAGTTTACGCGGCGAGCCTGTTGAAGGTTTTGCAGTTCTGCATAGGTTTGAGAATGGCCGGTATATCGAGCGCCGCCGGTTCTAACTTGAAAAGGAGGATAGAGCGAATCATGGATAACAGAATAGAAAGAAAATCATCCTGGCGCAGTCACACTCTGATAGCGACAATCGCGCTTGCAGTGATAGCTTTCACACTCGCTGCGGGAGTGTTGAGTCGCGACAGGGTTTCTGCCGTACAGAAAACCAAACCCCGCGGCGTTTCAGGAGGAGTGCAAGGCGGTGTATCGGGCGGTGTTCCGGGAGGAGTACCGGGTGGTGTTTCAGGTGGCGTTCCCGGCGGTGTGCCGGGAGGCGTTCCCGGCGGAGTTCCCGGCGGAGTTGCTCCTGATGAAGTTCTGACGGATTTCGACACGCAATCTTCCGGGCAAAAGAAGGTATGGGATTTCGAGGAAGAGTTCAGCAAAGCGCAGGAAGTCTCGCTTCGCTTCGACAACGATGAGAACCCGCCCGTCATCGTCACTGACGCGAGAATCAAAGCTGTCAAAAGAGAAGACGTTTATGAAAGGGAAGGGCAACAGTATGATCAGCATGCCTTCCGATTAACCGTCACCCTTCTCAATAACTCGAGTCGTCGCGCCATCGGAGTCGTCGTAGAACTGAGAGACGATAAGCGCGAAGTCCTTGTGGGCTATCAAAAACTACCAGCCGGTATGGAGCCGGGGGCTACATACACATACCTGGTTGAGAGTAAAGTTTTTGCTAATAGACGACGCGAAGATGCAAGGATTGCTGGCAGGGCGCAGGAATCTTCATCGCTTGCTGCAAAGGCTTACTATATTTCTGTCAGCGATCCATCAACTCTCGTAGCAAGGGTTGCGGGCGTCTTGTTCGACGACAAATACAGTTGGGGCAGGGTTCCGCCACCGCCGCCGCCGCCGCCGCCGCCACCGCCTGTTGAGGTCGATTCGTCAAAAGTCATTCGCAAATCAGGCAAGGTGATTCAGGGAGAAGCCATCCATAAGGTGTCGCCCGTCTATCCGCCTCTTGCGCGAGCCGCGCAGGTGAGCGGCTCGGTCGTCGTCGAAGTAGCCATAGATGAAGAAGGAAATGTCTTCCACGCGCGGGCCTTATCGGGCCATCCTCTCTTGAAAGACGCAGCCATCGAAGCCGCGCGTCAGTGGAAATTCACGCCCACCAGTCTTGAAGGAAAAGCGGTCAAAGTCATCAGTTCTCTGACCTTCGATTTCGCTCCCTAAGATTGCGAGTCGAGAGTCAGTGGCGTTCCGCGTGCGCGACAAAAGCTCCAACGACTGACTCTCGACTCTTTCAAAAACTCCGACGGATCAGATAAGACATCTTGATGAAAAAGACGCGGCCATTGCGTCGAAAGCCCGGCTCTGCGTGAGAGGTGAATGGGTTGAAGCCGTTGTAGTTGAGATCGTCGTTGTAGCCCGCATAAAAAGCGGTTCCGGGATTGGGAGTCCAGCCGAAAAGCATCTGCCCGCGCACACTGCTTGAAAGCGTGTCGTAATCCACGCGGGCGCGGGCGAACGCAAACCGCGTGAACTGATAGGTCGTCGTCGTCGAATAAATATTCGACACGAATACGACGCGATCCGTATCGCGGCGGTGAAGACTGATTCTCGAATATATCAGCGACGTGTTCAAATCCTTACTCAGCTTGTAGGAGATGTACAGGCCGAAATCCATAGAGTCAGCCACGCCGGGATCGAGCGGTGCATCGGGGTCGAGGAGTGCGGCGGGACTGACTCGCGGATAGCGAGACCCCGCGCCGAAGTCGAAATCGAATGTTTTCCACGCGCGGTTGATATTAGCCGACAACTCAAGTTTATCGGTGGGATTTGTTTCAAACCAGAAAAAAGTCGATGTCCATCCGCTTGATCTCTCCGAGTCACCGAAAAAAGTTCCGGCTTGTTTCTCGTTGCGACGCGCGCCGAATTCTTCTTCGAATATCCTCTGATAACCGTGCGCTACGCCTCCGCCCATCCCTGTGTTACGGGCAAGGCTCACTCCGCCTGATTCTTCCACGACAAGGTCGGTCATCCTTCCCTGCCAGTCGAAATTCGTATTCGCGAAATTGAACAGCCGCCATGAAATCAGCTTCGCCTTAGGTTTCGGATCGGTACTGTACCTGACGAACCATCCATAAGAATTCGTGTTCGTGCGCGGCGTGAATCCCACATCTGCGCGATAGTCCGCAGTCCTTCCCGACCCGCGCAGGTTGTAGCCGAAGTTTCGCCCCCCCTTGTCTAAATTCCATGTATAGGCCAACCCGTTTCCCGATCTGTAAACATCCTCTCCCCTGTCCGCGTCGAAGAAAAATCTGCGTGATGTCGTCCCGATAGCCTGAAAAGACAGGGTCGTCTGCTGATCGAGTTTCAAGCGGCCATCGATTCCGCCAAGCTGATTGTGCCGTTCGATGAAGTTATAACTCGTCGCTATCATTCCGAGGGAAGATTCTTTTCCAACATCGCGCTTGAGGCGAAGGACTCCGATGTAGGCATTTTTATCGATGAACTTCGCAATATCGGGAAACACTTCAGGGTCGTTGATTTCCTCTTCGCTGAACTGGCCCGGCGCATTGTCGGAAGCCAGAAGCAATCCGAACGAATTCCGGCCCTGCTTGCCTGTGAGTTTGACCGCGTAATCGGGATCGATTATGGTGCGGGTGTGAACGGCCTGCACAGGCGTTCTGAAAATATCGATTCCTTCGAGGAAAAACGGTCGCTTCTCTCCGAAGAAGATGGGGAAACGCTGATTGGCAAGCACCACGGGAGAGTCGGCTTCGACCTGCGCGAAGTCTGGATTGGCTGCAAAGTCGAGCGTCATATTGGGCGTGATGCCGAATTTGATCGATATGCCCGGATCGATTTTCACAGGGCTGTTGACGAACCTTCCCGGATCGAGGAGCGACACGGAGTTCGGCGGAAGAGTCGCCACGCGCTTTCCTGACTCGGAAAAAGTGATCGTCGGAATTACTTCGAGCGAGCGTTCGACGGCTATGCCTTCAAGCCCTGTGATGTGACCCGCTTGATTGAGAAGTCCTGTTTTATCTCTTGAGACGGGCATCCACGAATCGTTTTCATAATTGAGCCTTGTGATGCGGCGAAAGACGTGAATGCCCCAGAGCTTTCCTGCTCCCGCTTCGTATCTGAGCGACTTGAACGGAATGGCGACTTCCACCGTGTAGCCGTCGTCGGCAAGAACGCCCTTCGATTCCATGACGATGTCGACGCTGTAGTCTTCGCCCGCGCCTTCGGTCATTATCCCGTCGGCCTGAATGCCGAAGGGGTTGAAAGCCAGCACATAAGCCTTTCGCTTGTCGTTGAAGGTGTCGAGCATTATGCGCACATTATCGTCCGAAAATATGTCGTCGCGGGCGACGACCGTTGCGCGCACTTTGCCCGCTTCGTCCCGTGCGCGAAAGGCAATGTAGAGCGTGCGGCTGTCGAAGGCGATCATCATCTCGGTCTGGTGCGAGGGCGCGATGTTGTCTCCCGGATTTATCTGATAGAAGTCCTTCAAAACGGCTGCCGATTTCCACACCTCGTCATCGAGTTTGCCATCGATTACGGGAGCATTTGCGGCGAGCGGCACGCGGACGGGTTGAATTTTTTCAGGCGGCAGTGAAACGGGAGATGCTTTCGTAGAAGAAGGCGACCCTGATGCGGAAGAACTTATCTTCTGAGCGCGGGCGGGAGCCGCTACAACAAGCAGAGCAAGCACAATCAGTAAACGCCGGATCAATCTCTTCTCCATTCTTCGTAAAGTCGTTTTCTTTTATCTGCGGGAGCTTTGTTGCTCCATCATTAGACGAACAAAGCTTCTCTTTGTTCCGTCGATTTCGATTTTTTTCGCAATGCGCAGAAGCGCGTAAAGCATGGGCGATGCTTTAACGATCAGCCTAAACCGGCGAAGGCGACGAGAGCAATACAAACCTTCGAGAGATAATACAACTCATTGCCGATAAGCCATCACCGCTTCCATCGCCGGATCGCGATTCGCCCTGAACAATTCAAATGACGGCGGCGCGTAAATCTGCGGAGCTATCCACACGCGATAATCCATAGCCACCGAATTCTGCCAGTAAAGATCGGAAATGCTTCCCGCCATTTTGCTGTAGGGCAGATTCACCGGAATGGTCTCGCCGACGAAATTCGGACTCGACCCCGTAGGCTCGCCCGCGAAAATCGCATTGGTGTATCGCTCGATCTGCGCGGCTCCGCACATCGCGGCAGAGAAAGTATTTCTTCCGACGATGACGAAGAGCTTTCCCCGCTGATTGATTTTGTCGCTGCGCATCAGGTTGCTTATCAAAGGTTGATTGAGAAAGTTGTTGCCTCCGCCGTTCCAGCGCATATCGATGACGAGCCTTTCAACCTCGTTGTCAGCGATGAATCCAAACAGCCGCTCACAGAATTTATTCAGAGGCTCTGCCGGGTCATTGCGAACCGAGTTGTACTGAAAGTAAACCGTCCTGGAAGCGGCGAGGTACTCGAACCAGTAAGGCGCGTTTCTGTTTTTCAGATAAAGCGGATCAGGCTTTGGCGCGTCCTTGCGAGCCGTGATCCACGACTCATTAGCCGCGCCCGCTTCGACCGGCAGCGACACTTGTCTGACTTTTCCCGCCGCGTCTTTTATCGTCAAAGGCAAAGCATCGCTATTGGCAATCAGGCCCAGCCCGTTGAGAATTTGCGGATAGGCCATAAGCCCCGGCGCTATGAGCTTGATCCAGATCGCGTTATCGCGGCTTATGATCTGCTCCATCGTTTCGATGACATGCTCGACCGATTGCTCGCCGAATCGAAGCACTTGCGCTCCCACGAGGTCGGCATATTTCGGATCAGCCGCCGTCACGTACAGCCCTTCGGTAAAAAAATAAAACTGAACGAGCGCACCCCTTCGGCTCTCGCCCCGCATGTATGTCGGAGTGATGCGGGTGTGGCCATCGCCCGCCATTCGCATGATTTTCATGAAAGCCATTTCTATCTGACGGTCCGTGAGGCGCGGAATATCGTTGTTGAGCTTCGTGACATAAGCTTCGAAATCCTGCTTCGAAATTTTCGCAAACAGATCGTAATGAATGCGTTTGAGTTCCCGCGCCAGCAGCCACAGGTCATATCGCCATCCTTCATCGCGCGTCATCTTGCCGGCATCGACGATGGCGGCGAGTCGTTTGAATCGCTCGTCATCACGCAGCTTGGCGAAATCCTGTTCATCCTGTACGCCCCTCAAATTACGCAATCCCATATCGAGCGAACGCTCAAGCCATCGGAGAGCCGCCTCTTTTTCTCCCATCAACGCATGGCAGCGGGCTATGCTGTAAGCCGCATTGAACGGATACTGGAATCCAAGCTCGATCATCTTTTCATAAGCCTCGACAGCTTTGCGATAGTCTTTGGCGCGAAGCCGCGCGAGCGCAAGCTGGTTCCAGTTATTGCCCAGATGTGGATTCATCTCAGTCACGCGCTCCCAAAGCGTAGCGGCTTCCATCCACTGCTGAGCCAGCATTTTCGCTTCAGCCTGACGAACTGTTTCCTGATAAGCGAGGAAGCCTTTTTCCTGAGCGCGCGCGAGATTGAATAGAGAAAAAAGCGGAATGAGAAGTGACGCGATAAGCGGTGTCACAATTCGAGATCGAATCATTCAGATCGCCTCCTTATTTAACGTGCCGGATCGGGTTTACCCGCTCATACGAGATTTCAGAGGCGAGTGTTTTGAGCAATTACCGAATAAGGCAAAAGAGGAAAGCCGCGCAATGGATTATGTTCTCCGATTGCAACAGCCTTCCTGCTTTTGCCTTTTGCTTTTATCTTGGTTCTGACGCTCCTGCGCGTGACAGTCGCACACGTCCGTTTACGCCGTCGACGGCGATTCGCGTCCCGCCCGATCCTATTCGAGCGCGAAAGTTCTGACGCGAGAGTTTGCCGAGAATCGTGACGTTTGGCATGTCGGCATAGACCGAGCCGTTGCAGCCGGTCACGTCAAGGTCAGCGTTGATGTCGTCAGTGAATTTCAACTCGACTCCGCCGTTGACGCCGCTGACATCGATGCCGCGGTCTCCGAGACGAGCGATGGTAACAGTCACGCGGCCATTGATTCCTGAAATCGTGGCGTGGCCTGCTGCCTGCGCGACCTCGACGCTGCCGTTGATGCCGTCGATGCGGAGCGATCCATCTATCTCGCCTGAGCGGACTCTGCCGTTGATGCCGGAGGCGACGAATTCAACCTGTCGCGGGATGCGGAGGGTGACTCTCTGTCGCACTTCGCGATTGCGGCCTCGCCAGCCATCGCGTTCGTTCTCGCCGCGAACGACGAGGCTCGTGGGCGTGTGATCGACGATGATCTTCTGAAATTCGAGGTCTTCGCGCGTGCGCGCCGAGCGGACTATATCGACCTGAGCCGTGCTGACGTTGGCCGTCTCGATTTCGACCCCGCCGTTGATGCCGCGCAGTTCGACCCTCGCTCCCGTAGAGAGTTGATAAGTCTGATGAAACTCATCTTTTTCGGGAAGGTCATCTTCCCATCTGCCGCGCTGCGCCGCGGCAGGAAGTGAAAGGGCGAGGGCGACCATCAGTGTGAGCGAAAGCAGGAAAAGTTTTTTCATGGTTTCTCGTCTCCAATTTTAGTCAGTTGTCCGTCGTTCGTTGTTTATGTGCGAAGCAACGGACTAAGGACAATTTTTAACGGCAGCGCCTTTTATTATTCGCGCCGCGCCGCTGAATGAATCCAGAACTATCTGAGCCTGCCCGTCGCCGTAGCGACCGATCACTCGGCGATTGACAGGCCCCTGAAGTGGCGAATCGAGTTTCAATGGAAAAGCGGTTTCGATCTCTCCGCTGTAGGTCGAAAGTGTAGCCGTAAACCCCGGCGCGTCGGACTGAACGGTCATCGTCACTTCGCCTGAAAGCGACTTCAATCGATAGCGACCGGAGGCGCGAATCGGCCCGCGAAAAATCACGTCGCCGCTCGTTGTGTTCGCGTCAACATCGCCGCCTATCCCTGTCAGCGTCACCGTTCCGCTAACGGCTGTCACATCCACTCGGTCTTTGGCGCAATCTATCTGTATGTCTCCCGATGTCGAGTTGACCGCGACCACGCCCGTTATGTTTCGCGCGAGGATGTCACCGCTGAAGCATGAAATATCGACCGCGCCGCTCGCGCCGATCACCTGAATATCTCCGCTGAAATTCTTTCCGACGAAGCTGCCATTAACATCGCGGGCGAGGACTGAGCCTGTGCGCGATCCGATCTTGAGCGACCCCGTGCGAGTCGCCATCACATCTCCGTTGTGGCTTGCAATCGAGACCCCGCCTTCGATGTCGCTTACATCGACGTCGCCGCGACGGATTTCTATCGATTCGATTTCAGCGTAGCGCGGAACGAATACACGCAGTATGACCTCTCCGCCGTAGCGACGTTCCGGCGAAAGCGCGACTCTCGCCCGTCGAGAGTCGCCCGTTATTTGAACCCTCAGTTGCGCCGTTTCATCATCAGAGGCCGTAGCTTCGATAGTGTCGCGATCCCATCCCTTCACGGTTATCTGTCCGGCGCTGTTGATTATCGAAACTCTGCCGCCGCGCTCAAGCTTGAAACTCTGCGTCTGCGCCGCGATTGTTTGAGCCGATATTAACGGAGCGGCGGCAAGCGCGAACGTCAAAATAAGTTTTGAAAATGTTTTGGTCATCGGTCATCGGTCATTTGCAGAAAAGAAATAATAAGTGACAAAGAACAAATGACAAGTTCAATCATCAGCCATCTCTCTCAGCACATCGACCTTCCTTGCGTAAGCGGCAAGCATATACTGCAAGGCAATCGGGTCATTCGGACTCTGGCGCACCGCGCGGCGAGTGTCTTCGATGGTGCGATCAATCGCCGCAAGCGCGCCGTCGAATCGCGCAAGCACGGCGGGGTCTATATCCGTGCGGCGGCGATTGACTTCTTTCGACAGCAAAGCGATTGCTGCGACATACTTCTGCTCGGCTTCGCGCACAAGCTGTTCAGGCGTCGGTTTCGCTTTCACCGCAGGTCGCGCGGGCCTGCTCGCGACAGCCATCATTTGATTTCCCCCGTTGTCCGGCCCGCTCTGAGTGTCATCCTTCGGAGCCGTCTCATCCGGCTTTCGGCTGTCTGGTTCATCCTTCTTGCCTGAATTCGATTGCTGATCGTTTCGAGCCGTTTGATCCACAGGTGGCGGATTGCTCGTCGGATTGCGCGAATTCAGATAGCTCATCACTGCGATTGTCGCTCCGACGGCTATGACGACGAGCGCGGCTGTCGCGACGAGGCTCAGTCGCGGAGCGGAGAAAAAGTCCGCGAGCCACTGGCGAATTCTTCCAGTCTGTTGAACCGCTTTTTCTTCTCTGATCCGCGCCTGCACCCCGGCCCAGAGCGCGGGCGTAACACTTATATCGCGTTCATAGATTTTGTAAAGCTCCTGCTCGCGGCAAAGCCTGTCATACTCGACAGCGCACGCGCCGCAATCGGACAGGTGAACGGCGATAAGCTGCGAATTTTTTTCATCCGTCTCGCCGTCGAAATATGCTTCTATAACGAAAAGAAATTCTTCACACTTCATAGCCCACCCCCAGGTAAGGCTCTATGCGTCGGCGCATCTCTGCGCGAGCGCGATGCAAATCCGTTTTCAGCTTGGGTACGGAAAAGCCGGTTATCTCGGCTATCTCCTCGTAGCTCCGCTGCTGAAAAATTTTCAACGTGAAAACCATCCGCTTGTCTTCATCCAAAGCCGCGAGCGCCGCCTGAATCACCAGGCTCAACTCCTTGTTGAGCAATCTGTCGTCAGGCGTAAGATCGTTGTCCGATATCATAGCAACCCGGTCGTCGTCGATTTCAATTCGATGGTCTTCACGCACGCGGGAACGCAGAGATTCGCGAGCGACATTTTTCGCTATCCCGAAGAGCCACGTCGAAAGCTTCGCGTCATCGCGAAGCGACTTGAGCGAACGGTAAGCCCGCACGAAGGTCTCCTGCGTCAACTCTTCAGCCAGTTCCCGCTGGCGTACCATATCATAGATGAAGCTGATTATGGGCCGCGAATAGCGGTCGAAGATCAAGCGAAAGGCTTCATCATCGCCGCCTCGGGCGCGCTCTATGATGCTGGAATTGTTCATCAAAGCCTCAGCGCGTCCGTTCGACCGCCCCCGCAGGCTTATTGCCTCTACCATTGGCTCCATCCTCAGTTCAGCGAGTAAGTGACGGACGCACAGAAAAAGTTGCAAAACCAGTGATTTTTTTCAACCCGCTTGCCATACGCCAAGCCCCTACGGCGCGTTTCAACAACTGCGTTTCTGCCGACAGATGATGCTAAAAAATCAGCATCTCATGAACTTTCAGCCCCCCCCGGACACACTGCGGCGTATTTATGGCGCGGGAGCGGTTTCAAAAAAAATGGAACGTATCGGCGCTCGTGAGTGTACATGTTCTCAACAGCGGCTTGTTTCTACAGTCCGAATCAGGGAGAAGGAAAAAATGAGCGCCGATCATTCCCTCATACGCCTCGAAGGCGTAAAGAAAATTTTCTACACTGACGAAATCGAAACTCACGCCCTTTCAGGAGTCCACGTCGAGATCAACAAAGGAGAGTTTGTTTCGATAGCGGGGCCATCGGGCTGCGGCAAATCCACTCTGCTCGCGATACTCGGACTGCTCGACACTCCGACGGCGGGCGATTACCTGCTCGACAACAAAGCCGTCTCCGATCTCAAACCGGCGGAGAGGGCGCGAATAAGAAATCGCGAGATAGGTTTCATCTTTCAGAGCTTCAACCTCATAGGCGATCTCAATGTTTTCGAAAACGTCGAACTGCCTCTGACCTATCGCGGGATGAAGGCATCGGAGAGGAAAGAGCGCGTCGGGGAAGCTCTGGAAAAAGTCGGCATGGCTCATCGCGCTCGTCACCTGCCCTCTCAGTTATCGGGCGGCCAGCAGCAGCGCGTCGCCGTAGCTCGCGCGGTCGCGGGCGACCCGTTGATACTGCTTGCGGACGAGCCGACGGGAAATCTCGATTCGGCAAACGGCGAATCGGTCATGCAACTGCTTTTGGATATTCACAAACAGGGCGCGACTATTTGCATGGTGACTCACGACGGGCGATACTCTCGCTCGGCGCAAAGAACCATTCATCTCTTCGACGGTCGCGTACTCGAAGAGAAAGCGCAGGTGGCCTGATGGAAAATATACTCAAAGACATTCGCTATGCAGTGAGGATGCTTGCTCGCAATCCGGGTTTTTCACTGATCGCCGTCCTCGCGCTCGCGCTCGGCATAGGCGCGAACTCGGCGATCTTCAGCGTCGTCAACGCGGTTCTCCTCAATCCGCTTCCCTATCGCGAACCTGATCGATTGGTGATGATCTATCACAAATACCCGAACATCAATCTGATGGACGCCTCGCTCTCGCCGCCAAGTTACATCGAGTATCGCGATATGACCAATTCGTTCGAACAGGTGGCAGTCGGCACAAACTGGGGCGTGAACCTCACGGGCGCGGGCGAGCCTGAACGACTTCAGGGCGCGAGGCTCTCGGCCAGCTTCCTCTCGACGCTCGGAGTCGAGCCGGCGATTGGCCGCAATTTTCTGTCTGAAGAAGAGCAGCCCGGAAAGAACACGGTCGTGATTGTCAGTCACGGACTCTGGCAGCGAAAATTCGGCGGCGATAAGGATATTCTCGGAAAAACCATCTCGCTTGACGGCAGCAGCTACGAGGTTGTCGGAGTGATGCCGCCGGGATTTTCGTTCTACGCCGAAGTCGATGTATGGTCGCCCGTGTCATTCACTCCCGAACAGTTGGCGGCGGACAATCACGGCAATGAATTTCTGCTCGGCATCGCCCGCCTCAAACAGGGCGTGAGCCTCGCTCAGGCGCAGACGGAGATGGACTCGCTCGCCGATAAACTCCGCGCGGAGTTTTATGGCGGTGGAAGCTGGGGCATCTCGCTCGTCGGGATGCGCGAGCAGTTGGTCGGCGACATACGGCCCGCGCTGTTGATACTGCTTGCGGCGGTCGGCTGCGTGCTGTTGATAGCGTGCGCGAATGTGGCGAATCTTCTGCTGGCTCGCGCCGCGAGTCGTCAGAAAGAGATATCGATTCGCGCCGCGCTCGGAGCCACTCGGTTGCGCATGATCAGGCAACTGATCACTGAAAGCCTTCTGCTCGCCGTCCTCGGCGGAGTGATCGGGCTTGCGTTGGCATTTGGCGGAGTCAAACTTCTGATCGCGGGCATTCCGTCCGACATGGCTCAGTTCATACCGGGCTGGAAATCCATCGGCATCGATTCGCGAGTGCTGTTCTTCACGCTCGCCGCTTCCCTGCTCACAGGAATTATATTCGGCGTGATACCTGCCATTAAAACTTCGAAGGCCGATCTCAACGAGACGCTCAAAGAAGGCGGCAAGGGCGCGGCTTCCGGGTCGCGCTCTCACCTGCTTCTCAACGTCTTCGTCGTCGGAGAAGTCGCGATAGCTCTGGTGCTGCTCGTCGGAGCGGGGCTGTTGGTGAGAAGCTTCATCAATCTTCAGGAAGTCAAACCGGGCTTCAATCCGCAGGGCGTTTTGACTATGCAGATGTCGCTGCCGCGATCAAAGTATCGCGAGCGATTTCAGCAGGCGGCTTTCTTTGACGAGGCTCTCAAAAAGGTTTCGGCCCTGCCGGGAGTCGAGCATGCCGGAGTATACTGCGCACGGCCACAAATTGAGCTTTTTGAAATCGAGAGAATAGTTGAGCAAGATGTTCAGAGTTCACGCTTTAGCGTGCAGCAGCCTAAAGGCTGGACTCTGAACAAAAGCGCAAT
>Ga0187893_10001514_pt1 | contig 55493 bp, 37 predicted proteins | sample MA1701074metaG_FD_139574 | JGI IMG/M metagenome (GOLD analysis project Ga0187893, IMG submission 139574) | White microbial mat communities from a basaltic lava cave in the Kipuka Kanohina Cave System on the Island of Hawaii, USA - MA170107-4 metaG ...
CTGATGTCCGTCCTGCGCACCTGCGCTCAACAACAACGTGACTCCCTCGACTTCCTCGGCCGCCTCCTCCGAAGCCAACGCCCCCGCCTCCTCCTGGCTCCAGGAACCCGCTAATCAATTACTTCGCGCAAAGACCTCATGCCTTTCCTCCATGTAAAGGACTTCCGGTACCTCCCGTGTGTCACCGGACCAACAGTCACAGCATTTTCACCGTACATCACATATTCTCCTTCAAAGTATGTCCTACGCATTTCCTGAGATCTCCGGACCATCCGGGGATCTGCTGCGTATTTCCCGCACTTCATCGCTCCGTCTCCGCCACTTAGTGGGCAGCCCGCGATATCGACACGCCGGGGCCATGCCAACGACTAAGGTTCACTCGATATCCCGACCAGGACCGTTCCGGCAACTTCCCCGTTTCCCATTGGGGTATTGCGCGCAGAATCGAAGATCTGTCTCGAACTCTGGTTTCCTTTACCAGGTCGTCGCATCCGTTTTTCCCCCTATAATCCAATTGCGAATGACCGAGAAAGTTGTTCGGGCCGAAAATGCGCTGTCCGAGTATGAATGAAAACAATCTTGCGCTCGCCATTCTTCGTCAGCACCGCGCTCATCCCCGCCACTGGCGGGAGAATTTCTACGTCTACCCGGTCATTTCCCGGCGCAGCGGCGGGCTGAGCATCGGGATCAACCTGAATCCGGACACGGCCTGCAACTTCGATTGCATCTATTGCCAGGTCGACCGGACGGTGACGCCTCGCGTGCGCGACGTAGACCCGGCCCGACTGCGCGAAGAGCTGACGGACATGATCGCAGCCGTCCATGACGGCTCGATTTGGACCGACCCTGCCTTCGCGGATGTTCCCGCCGTTCAGCGCGTCATTCGCGATCTGGCCTTTTCTGGCGACGGAGAACCGACGACCTGCCCGATCTTTTCCGATTGCGTGCAGATTGCCGCAGAGGTCAAGGGCGAGGCCGGACTTGCCAAAGCGAAGGTCGTTTTGATCACCGACGCCTGTTATCTCACCAAGCCGGACGTCCTGAAGGGTCTGGCGATTATGGATGCCAACCAAGGCGAAATCTGGGCGAAGCTCGACGCGGGAACGGAGGAGTATTATCGCGAGGTCAATCGGCCGAACTTCCCGCTGCGACACGTCATCGAGCAGATCGCGGCCACGGCCCGCGATCGGCCGGTCGTCATCCAGTCGCTTTTTATGCGCGTGCACGGCCTCCCCCCCGATGAAGCGGAGATTATCGCCTTCACAGTCCGCCTCAATGAAGTGCTCAAAGGCGGCGGCCGGATCGACCATGTGCAGGTCTACACCGTGGCGCGCCCACCGGCACAGAATTACGTAAGCGCCCTTTCGCGAGATGAAGTCGACCGCATTGCCGGAACGATCGCGAAATGGACCGGCCTTGCGATTGAACCCTACTACGGTTGAACCAAGTCCGATTGGAAAAAGGGGTCGGGAGTCTTTTGACGAGTTCATGTCCTTCCCTCCGTCCTCGAAAATAAGACTCCCGACCCCTTTTTCCCAAGGAACCGACGGGGTCATCCGGGCCATGCGCGCACTCGTCTTGGGCCCGATCGCATCAGCCAGATCGTGAATTACGGGCCCTCGGTCGGTGAGCGATGTCCGACGGGGCGTGAACGGTTACGGTCCGGCTCGGCCCGCGGAGAACGGCTGCCGCTTCCCGAATGCCCCTTTTCGACCAGCATCCCGCGCTCCCGTTTCGGCGCGAACTCAAAAGGCTTGCCGGACAAAAGATAGGGCCGGTGCTGGGCCACGCTGACCAGAATCGCCAGCGCCGTCAGGTTGGTCAGCACGCTGCTTCCGCCGTACGACACAAAGGGCAGGGTCATTCCCGTGATCGGCATCATCCCCAGGGCCATTCCCACGTTGATCGTGACCTGCGAGGCGATCAACGTCACCACACCGACCGCGAGGAGCCGGCCGAACGGTTCCGCGGTGGCCGAGGCAATCACTGTTCCGGCCACGACGATCACCCCGTAGCAAGTCAGCACCAATAGGCACCCCGCGAAGCCCCATTGATGGGCCACGACCGCAATGACGAAGTCGTTGTGCCGGTCGGGCAACAGGCCGTTTTCGACGTAAACTCCGCGGCCCCAGCCGTTGCCCAGAAGACCACCGCTGCCAATGGCGTTATTCGCGTGGACCAACTGATAGCCCGAACCGGCCGACCACTCCAACGCCTGTCGGCGCGTCGCAAACTTCTTGTAGGCCTCCGGGTTGCGAATTACTGCTTCGCGAAGCGAATCGGATTGCAGAAACACCGCGGTCACCCGAAGTCGTTGGTAGCCGTGAATCCGATCCCACGCCAACGGAGCGGCCGCCAGTCCGAGCAGCGCGATGATGCCGAGGTGCGAAAGCTTCGCACCGGCCATGAACAGCAGCGAGAACAACACCGGCAAGAGAAGTAGGACCATTCCAAGATCGGGTTGAAGGAGAATGAGCGCCGCAGGTACGGCGGAAAAAACCACCGGAATCCAAAGCCCCGAGAATCGCCGGTAACTGCTGCGATGCCGAAGATACCACGCCAGCGCGAGGACGTAGGCCAGTTTCATGGGTTCCGATGGCTGGAGCTGAAAACCCGGAAGGCTGATCCACCGATAGGCACCGTTGCGCGGCGTGACCAACCCCCCCAAGGTCGTTTGCCCGAACTTCGCCGCGACCGGCACCGCAAGAATCAAAACACATGCCGCAAAAAGGGCGTAGGCCCATCGGCCCATCATCGGATACCCCACAGCCAGCAGGACCAGCCCCACCGTCCCGCCGACCAGAATGGCGAAAACTTGCTTGACGGCGTTTCGAGGTCCGTCGTGCCCGGCGACGTAGTGGGTGTCGGTTACGAAAATGGAACCGAGTCCGATGACCAGCAAGACGGCGGTCGCCAAAACAATCGCCCATCCGGGGCGGGACAGCAGGAAGGCGGATCGACCGGATTGCTCGAACATCGGGATCCGATCGTACCATCGAGGGGGAACCGCGATAGTTCTCCCGTTGCCTGGAGCATTTCCTTCGGAATCGTGGACGGGTGGCCCACCCATCCCGTTGTCTCTGTCTTTTCCCACCGAATCCTAAGGAGTTCACCGTGATCCCAACGCGGCGTAAAATCCTGTGGCCATCGGAATGCGGAGCGCTGCATCGTCCGGCGTTTTCCATCAAAATGGCATGCAGTCCGTTACCTTTGGAGAACGTCGCGGAGAAAGAACCATGAATAGATCGAACGGCTTACGGTTGGATGGCAATCTCGTCGCAGGATTGCTCGGAGTTGTGGTCTCGGCCGGCCTGCCTGGCCGGGCGGCCGCATTCGAGGCGGAAAAAGGAAACACACTTCAGTTTTCCGAGAAACAGGTCGCGGGGGGGCCGGATGATTTCATGGTCGTCCGGCATCTGCGGTTGAAAGGTACCAATCGCCAGATCGGGCGCAAACTCGCGGAAATTGCACGAGAACGCCACAAGGTCCAGGCCGCATCGATCGATCCCATCCTGCTCAGAGCTCGCCGGGACTTTCTCAAACGAAACTACGCCTCGCAATTCGCCCGTTCGCAGGGCGCCGCCGAAGCCTACGGATTAACCTTGGAAACCAGCGGCCTCGACGTTACCTCGCTGTACATCAACATGAACCTGCAACCGCAGTGCTCGACCGTTTTCTACCCCGCCGAATTCACCGAAACGGGGCGAGACCTGATGAGCCGCAATTACGATTTCTCCACGGGCACCATGGCCGAAATCTTCGGCGTGTCATCGAGCGTTCCCATGCGGCCCATGACCAGCGACGTGTACATCATCGAGGTGTATCCCGACGAGGGTCAGCCTTCCTTGTACGTCACTCCCTACGACCTTCTTGGCGGGGCCATGGACGGAGTGAACACGGCGGGTCTGACCGTGGCCCTGCTCGCGGACGATTTTTCTTCCGACAAAAGCGAGCCGGCGCGAGGCGGCCAGGCCGGGCTGAGCGAAGTGGAGATCCCCCGCTTCCTGCTCGATTCGTGCTCCACGGTTGACGAAGCGAAGTCCGCGTTGATGGGCATCAAGCACTATTACGGCTTCGTTCCGTGTCACTACATCATCGGCGATCGGTCCGGCAAGTCATTCATCTGGGAATACTCCGCCGCCCACAATCAGGAGTACTTCACCGACGGCGATGGCAAACCGCAGATCATCACCAATCACCCCGTGTATCGCTTTTCCAAGATTGAAGAGTTGCCCGGCAGCGGCCCACCGGGGACCAGTTTTAATCGAATGCGGCGGCTGAATGAGGAGATCGCCAAGAACCAGGGCAAAATCTCTCTCGAGGCGATCAAGTCGGTCAATCGATGCGTTGCGATCCCGGCCGATCCGATCCCGACCGGGAGCAATCGGCCGGTGGGCAGAACCCTCTGGCACGCAGTCTACGACTGCGACAACAAGAGTGCATTGATCGATTTCTATCTTGGCGACGATGCCAAAGCTCCACACGGGCAACGCCGCAGCGGATACCTGGAATTCCACCTCGAATAGTCGATGGGTCCGCGATCGGTGATGCCCGCGGTCGATTTCGAGCAAGCGAAACGTCGACGCAAGGTACTTTAGAGAGAGATTCCGCTTCCTTACGTGCGCGGCACTGTATCGGTTTTTCTCAATCCCTTATCGTGCGGGGTCTACGGTTTTGCGCCATCCCCCGGGGTCAGGTTCTCCGCCGCCGCGAGTGGGGAGGTCGGACCACCCAACAACGCGGATCGGATGACCAGGATCGCGGCATCCAATTGTGGATCTTCCTTGGGACGACGGTTCTTGTCTGGTTGCTTGAGCGTCGGTAGCGCGGGCGGACCTTGGACTTCGACGAACATGGCCTCGCCCCCGGCCAGGGGAGGAAGCGGCTCGAGAATCGTGTCTGGACCCTCTTCGGCATCGCTTTCGCCATCGGCGGGGGTCAATCCAGGTTTGGAAGCGGCGGGCCCCAACAAGTCCGCCTCGCGGCGGAGCTGCCAAAGATTGCTTCGCTCCCATCGAACCAATCGAATAGGCACGTTGGGATCGACTCCCCAAGTCTCCGACGTCGTCTTGCGATGCAGCGACACGCCGCTGGGCAGATAGTAGCTCGCCGTGGTGATCTTCAGCTTGGCCCGCGAGTGGCTGAGCGGCACGAGGTTTTGCACGCTGAATTTTCCAAACGTCCGAGCTCCCACCACGATGCCCCGGCCGTTGTCGCGAACGGCACCCGACACAATTTCCGATGCGCTCGCGCTGCTTTCATCCACCAGAACTGCAAGAGGAATGTCTGCATAGGGACCGTCGTTCGGCGCCGCGTACTTGTGGTTTTCTTCGGGGATACGGCCACGTGTGCTCACCACCGCTTCGTTCTTTTTCAGGAACAACGAAGACATTTGCCAGGCGGAATCGAGAAGCCCGCCGGGATTCCCGCGAAGATCCAGCACCAAGCCCTTTAGCCCCTGGGCGCGAAGCTCGCGAAGCACCGCGTCGACGTCTTCGACGGAGTTCCTCTGGAAGTTGGTCACCCGGACGTAGCCGATACCGTTGTCCCGGTCGAGCCAATGGTTCCATCGCCCGTCACGTTCGGGGTCGCGCTTCATTCCCTTGATGGATTGGATTTTCACCTCGTCACGCTCGAGCGGATAGTTGATTTCGTTGCCATCGCGGCGCACGGTGAGCACGACGGTCGAGCCTTTCTCGCCGGTGATCAACTCCACGACCTTGTTTAACGAAATATCGCGCAGCGCTGCGCCGTCCACGAAGCTGATGATGTCCCCGGCGCGTATCCCGGCACGATACGCGGGCGTGTCGTCCAAGGGAGTGACCACCTCGATCTCGTTGGCCCGGTTCTTGATGATCTGGATTCCCACGCCGATGAAGTTGCCTCGGGTGTGTTTGTCGAATTCCTCGGTATCTTTGGGCCACAGGATGGTGGTGAACTCATCGAGCGGGTCGAGCGCCCCGCGCATCAATTCATTGATCAACAACTCCTCCGGAATTTTCACAGTCTGGCGATTGATCTCGCGAATGCGGCGAAAGTGCTGTTGGCAGCCCGGGCGATCCAGCGACGGAGCCGAGCGAATCTGTTCCAATCGCCCGCGGACCCGGTCGATGAAGTCGCGGCGGTCATCGTCGTTTTTCAGGCCTTCCAGCCCTTGTTGTGCCGCCCGAGACTCGGCCAGAAGCAGGACCTGTTCAATGCCCCCCTCCGCCAGTTTCTTGAAATCCGCCGGCTCGACGTAATAGGCCCCGATGTACTCGAGGGCCTCTTCTCCATCGTCCCAGCGCACGTTGGCCAATCGGTCGATCCAATTGGGTTCGCGAAACATGGCTTCCAGACGAAGGTGCGTGACCGCTTCCCGTTCCAACTTCTGGTAGCGCTCTTCCCGCTCAAAAATAGCCGCCATCCAGCTGTAAACCTCCCACGCACACTGCCAGTCCGAGGATCCCTGGCACCCGTTGGCGTAGGTCAGCGCTTCGCGCACGAACTCCTGCACCCAATCGGTTTGGAGGAACTTTTCCCGATCATCGGCAACATCCGCGGCGTACAGAATCCAGCGCAGCGTCTCTGGATACTCTTTCCTCTCGATTCGTGCCCGGGCGTAACCGGTGTAAAGGTCGAATTCTTCCTTGTCGATCCGTCGGCGCGCTTCCTGTCGAGTCAGATACTCGCTCAGCCACGTCCGAAGGCGCTCGCCGCTCTCGGAGACCGCCGGACTTTGCTTTAGCAGATCGGCGGCGGCCTGGAAGTCCCCCTTGCGGATCAGCTCAGTGCATCGCTTCCACGAATCGTCTCGGACCGACGCCCCGCTCGTGGCCGAGGTCGGCGCGGACCAGGCGCTCGGCAGGCCCAACGTCCCGACCCATGGCCAGACGAACAACCATCCCAGGGACCAAAGCCGATCCGACTTGCGACTCATTCCAACTCCTTTCCGCGTAAAGGACGCATCTCCGACCACTGCGGTCCGGGAGGATGCCACGTAACCCCATCGGCAGTCCGAACCGAGGCAATTGGCTCGAAAGCACAAGGCCCCGAAGCCGCCTTGCGTCCGTTAATTCGGTGCCCAGCAGCCGCGTCAGGGTTTTCGATCCCAGTATAGATGGGGGTGAGTGTTAGGTCCAATAGACTTCCTCCTCCGGGCGGTGCGATACGCAGCCGAAACGGACCAGCGCCACCGCGAGTCGGGTCCACACGGCCGGGCTGGTTGACTTTTTTCGAATTCCCGCTGACTTCCGACCCTCATTCCTCGTGTGGAAGGGTTTCCGGTCGGCTACTCGAGCCCATTCGCGACACGCTTCCGTGACACGGGGTTCAATCACGGAAGCCCGTGTGTTCTTGTCAATCGTTGTCGGATTCATGGTCGTCGGCGTCCCGGCTATCCAGTCAGTCCGGCGAAGGTTGACGCTGTGACGAGGATCGATTGTACTCCTCCGGTGGTGCAGACAACGTGCGTTCGCCGCGATCAGAAAACGCGCTCTGGGTCAAAATGACCTTCCGAGGAAGTGGGCCGGCATTGAAAGTCTTCGTCCCGCGGGCACGGTCGGCGGCGGCGACGGTCATGGTTTGCGGTCTCGCCGAAACCATTCTCGCTTTCCAAACCGGCCTTTCCGCCGAGAAACAGGAATCCGCCATGTCAACTCCGCAAGCCATTCAACACGGCAAGACCAATCGGTTGATTCGCGCCACCAGTCCCTATCTGCTTCAACACGCCCACAACCCCGTCGATTGGTTCGAATGGAGCGCGGAAGCGCTCGACAAAGCCCGCCGTGAAGACAAGCCTATATTTCTTAGCATCGGCTACGCCGCGTGTCATTGGTGTCACGTCATGGAACACGAAAGCTTCGAGCAAGAGGCGGTGGCCGCGGTGATGAATCAGGGGTTCGTCAATATCAAGGTCGATCGCGAAGAGCGGCCGGACCTCGACGACATCTACATGGCCTACACGCAGGCGCGGACCGGACACGGCGGCTGGCCGATGAGCGTGTGGCTCACGCCCGATGGCGTACCCTTTTTCGCGGGGACCTATTTCACGCGGGACCAATTCATCAGCGTATTACAGCAGATCAGCGAATTGTGGACCACGAAGCGCGAGCAGATTCTGGCCGGTGCCGATGGGGCGAACGACTTCTTCCGCCAATGGTCGGGCGATCCGGCCAAGGCCGACGGAGTTCCCGAACGCGCCGTGATCGACCGATCCGCGCAACAAGTGGCGAGCGCGTTTGATGCGGCCCGCGGAGGGATTTCCGGAGGAGGGCGGAACAAGTTCCCGCCGAGCATGGCCATGGAGTTGCTGTTGCGAGTGCACCGGCGAACGGACAACGCTCGGATGCTCGACGCGGTCAACACCACGCTCGATCACATGGCCCGCGGGGGGATCTACGATCACTTGGGCGGCGGCATCTGCCGTTACAGCACTGACCCGGAATGGCTCGTGCCGCATTTTGAGAAAATGCTCTACGACCAGGCCCTGGTCAGTGCTATCTATCTCGACGCGTATCAGGTCACGAAGAAGAAGGAGTATGCAGCGGTCGCGGCCGACGTCTTCGATTACGTCATCGAGGATCTTCAATCGCCCGAGGGCGGGTTCTACTCCAGTCGCGACGCCGACAGCGATGGGCTCGAGGGGGCCTTTTACATCTGGACCGTGGAAGAAGTGAATAAAGCCCTCGGCGAGGAAGAGGCCCGGCTCGCGTGTTCCTACTTCGATGTCACCGAAGGAGGCAACTGGTATGAGAGCATGGGCCATGCACCGCCGGGACCGAAGAACATCTTGCGAATCCTCAAACCGCCGGACGTATTCGCCCGGCTGCACAACTTGAATCTCGACGATTTCCAACGGCGAATGACCGATTGGCGCACGAAGCTCAAGACCGCCCGGGCGAAACGCACGCCGCCGGGACTGGATGACAAGATCCTGACCGCGTGGAACGGATTGATGATCGCGAGCCTGGCCAAGGGGGCGAGAATTCTTGAAAGGCACGAAGGCATCCCGGCGCGCCGGGACACGAGGCACGAAGGACCCGGAGCCGCGGGTCCTGATGGTATCAGGAACCCGCGCGGGTCAACGAAGTACGTCGAAGCCGCGGCTCGTGCCGCGGACTGTATCCTCAAGAACCTCAAAAAGGACGGCCGGCTCCTTCGCAGTTATCGCAAGGGAGAGGCCCGTCTGCCTGCGTATCTTGAAGATTACGCGTTCTTCGTCGAGGCCTTGATTAATCTCTACGAAGCGACGTTCGACCGGCGCTGGCTTGACGAGGCCGCGGCACTCATGGACACGTCGATCCGCTATTACTTCGACGAGACCGGCGGCGGGTTTTACTTCACCGCGTCCGACGCCGAGAAGCTCGTCGCTCGTTCGAAGAGTCCCGACGATTCCGCGATCCCCTCGGGCAACTCGGTTCACGCGTTGAGCTTGTTGCGGCTGTCGATTCTGCTGGATCGCAAGGACTATCGCGCCAAGGCGGAATCGATCTTCCATACGTTTGCCAATCGGGTCGAGAACAATCCGTTCGCGTACGAGCGGCACCTTTGCGCCCTCGACTTCTATCACGATCGGGTGAAGGAGATTGCGATTGTCGGCGACCCGGCCTCGGCGGAAACGGCGGCACTGCTTCGGGCCGTATACGAACGCTATCTGCCCAATAAGGTGGTGGCCGGCGCGGCAGACAAACTGGACGACGCGGGCGCTCTGCCGCTGCTACGCGGAAAGTCACGAGTCTCGGGCAAACCCGCGGCCTACATCTGCGAAAACTACCGGTGCCAATTGCCTGTCACCACTGCGGGGGAGCTCGCGAAGCAACTCAAGTAGCGGATTCAGGCGTTTCGGCTCCGACTCGCACCTTGACGGACACTTTGCCCATGCTATCATTCCCGCGCGCTTCCTCGCGTTGTGCGGGCGGCGGTTGCGGGTTGGACGGCAAGGACCATCCATTTCTCCATAACGAAAGGCGGTCCCACGATGACGACGAAAAGAATTCTCTTAGCGGCTTGGTGTTTTCCATTTTTTGGGCTGGGGTGCGATGTCAACGTTCCATTTGGCGGAAACGACACGTTCGAATCCGTCGAGGACGCCGTTCGCGACCTGCAGGACGCCTTCACCGAGGCGGTGGCCGATCCGCTGGGGGCCAGACCGTTTCCCGTCCTGATCGGCGGCGACGATCAGACGGTGTACTACGCGACCAGTCTCACCGATGTGCGCCTTCGCTTTCCAGGACCCACGACGGACGTAGTATTTCCGAGCTTCGTGGGCCCGAGCAACCTTTACAAATTCGAGGAAAGCAGGCGGGAGTTGATTGCTCCGCTGGTGCCCGGCGGGGCCTACTCCGGTTTGGCCACCGACGGCCGGTTCGTGGTGTATGCCTTGGCCGACGTTCACGGTTCGAATCCGTTTTCGCCGTACGTTTTTGATCTCTGGAGTTCCGCCACGAAGCCGCTGCTCGAAAACGGAGCCGACGAATCGGCTTACATGGATACGATCGTCGTTCATGGCGGGCGGGCGGCGTTCGCAATGTACGACGAAACGGAGGACGGCTTTGCGCCGAAGATTCGCGTTGCGGATCTGGAGTTTGAGGAACCCACAATCGAAATCGAACTTTCGTTCGGCACGCTGGATGTACCGCTTGCGATGCGGGGCGATCGACTTGCATACGTGGATGGACCGTCCGGGGGATCATTGCAAGTCTTGCTACGGGACCTGACCTCGGGAGAGACCACGGTTGTTGCGGACGGAATCCGCGCTGAATACGCGCCGTCCGTACCCGTGTTCTTAACGGATAACGGCGTCGTGTGGAGCGAGCCGGGCGTCGCGGGTCCATCGCGAGTTCAGCGCTACATCATCCAAACGGGAGCGACAAGCGTCTGGAGCGACGGGGTTCGAGGCGTCTTGGCCGGTGCCACCGACGAGCACTTTGTGACCGAGGAATTTGTAGTCGGGGAATCCGACACACCCGACCGGTGGCTCGTGCGGAAGTACAATGCGAACGGATCGTCCAGAAAACTGGCGGGCTTTCGGGCGGACGGCCTGGCCGGCCAAACGCGGGTGATCGGCAACCGTGCGGCCTGGGTCAACCCCGATCGAGAGATCGTCCTCGCTCCATTGTCGGGCGGCGAGCGAAATTCCTTCCGGCCGTTTTGAGCGGCGAAGCGGCTGCGGCGGTTTTAAGCTCCGGAGACGGCCGACCAATCGAAGGGTGATGCCTTAACCTTTTTGTAGTTGTCGTTCAGTAGCGGTTGCAAGAGGATGATGGCCGCGATACGCCGCACCATGTTGGTGACTTCGCGGGCCTCCTCCGGAGTGATGGGTCTCCCAAGAAGTTTTTCTTCCCGATAGCTGAGCCACTTTTTAATGACCTGATAGCCGCCGATGTAGTAATTCCAGACGCTTTGGGGAACATTGCGCCAATAAACCGCGTCGTTCAGGTACACGTCGAAGGTACTTTCTCCCAAGAGGCGGATAACCTCCTTGGCATGCAACCCTCGCTCCTTGGCTTCCGCGTCGATGGCGGCGGTTTCTTGCTCGCTGTAGGCGCGCTCGACGAGCTTGCCCTTTCCGGGCATGGTGACGCCGTTCTTTCCGGCATGGCCCCAACCGGCGGTAATTGCCAAGTCTCGTCCTACCGGATCGATCGCCCCTTGGCCGAGTTTCGATGCAGGTCCCGTGATCCGAAAGACAGGGGCGATCTTCCCAGTCGTGACGGCGGGGATTTGTGTTTCCGTGTTCAACAGCGCCGCGATCTGATTGCCGAGAGCTGCCGATGCCTCGAGTGTCTTTCGCCTGCCGGGCAGCGGAAGCTTGGGCCAATCGCGCCGAATTCCATGTGCGTTTTCCGTCAGATAGTCGGGACTGTAACCAATGGCCAGGGCGTGCATCCAGATCAACGACCCGGCATTTTCGCCGGCGTCGTGATCATGGATCTTAAGCCTGCCAAGGTATTCACGGGCGCTCGAGGAGAGATTGGCGACCGGTGTCTCTTCCCCAGATTCATCTCCCAAAAGATCGAAGAGTGTAGCCTGCTGTTTCTGGGACAAGCGTTTCCCGTTTAGAAGTCTCACGGGGATGAAATAAGCATGGCCGCGAAGGGCATCATTGTCTCCGAGAAGGCGAGTAAAGCAGAACGGCACGCCCTCGGGAGCGGCGACGCCCGCCGGACGGATCATGAGGAATGAGTTGCCGTTCCAGCATTGTGCCCAAAGGCGTGGACGTGGCTCGTTCCAAACCGATCTAACAGGGGTGTAGTAACACCATCGTGCATCAAATGCTCGAATCAAGTATCGGCAAAGTCGCCCTTGGTTGAATGCTTCCTTGCTTGCTTTGTCCCTAGTGTCTTTCGCATGAAAACGCGCCGCGTTACGAGTCAGGGCTTTATGCATGGACTTGTAATTGTCCCACGGCAAATCAGGGTTAAGGTAATCTCGTAGGCGTGCGCCAAGCCTTTCCCTTTCAATGTCGATTAGAGCGCCGGCACGTTTCTCCATCAGTCCATTCATTGGTGGAACTGCGCAGAACTCGACAATTCTCGGCCACGTGCTGTAGTTTTCAGATACGACTTCCGAATGGAAGGAGCACCGATTTTCAGGGCTTGGACTCACTCGCGCATATGCCGCGTCGAACCGTTTTGCCTTCAGGCTGTCGAGAAGTTCGGCTCGTTTGGCAACACCCCACAATTGTCGAATGCGAGTAGTTGGTTGCTGTTGGCGTGTTCCCTTTCGAACAATGACGCAAATCGCCGTGCCCACGCGGATGCCTTCGCGATCGTATTCGGTGGAAAAAACGGACGGATCGGGCAACCCTTCGGGTGTCAGCTTGCCGGTTTCGCGACTGGCGCCGTTCATGCAGTCGAACCAGAGCTTGTCGAATTCGCCTAAATAGCGCTGCCGCATTACGACGAAGGATGGATCCCTCAGATAGGAAAAATTGGAGATGAACGAAACCACGCCTTTGCCGGTCATCTCGGCGATGCGCCGTTCGGCCAGGCGGAAAAAACGAACGTAAAGGTCGTCGAGGTTGAATTTCTTGATGCCCCATCCGCCCGCGCTGAGCGGCTTGTTCAAGTCCTTTTTATATGGTTCGACAAGTCCCTGCTCTTCTTCCGGGCTAACGCCCGCGAACGCGTTGTAAGGTGGGTTGCCCAGAACGACGAGTATCTTTTTTTGGCGTTTGACTTGTTCCGCTGCGTCCCGTTCTTCTTCGAGTTCAGGGAACAACGGAAGTGTGGCCTTGACCCCCTTGGGGGGTTCCCAACCCGTTAAGGCGTTGGTCAGGTAGACGCCGACGCGTTCGCCCTTCGGACGTGACAGGGGCGTGCCCTCGTCCTGAAGCAGGATCCCCATTTGCAGATGCGAGACGACGAACGGCGCGGGGAGAATTTCGAAACCGAAAACACGGTGCATGGCCGCCTGTTTTAGGTCGGAGGCGATCAATGCGTCACCGCCCCTCTCGCGCATCGTCGCGGCGATTCGATGAAGCGTTTCGACCAGATAGGCTCCCGTGCCGCAGCAGGGGTCGAGAACGATGACATTGGGGTCGGCCAGGCCGTCGGGGAGGTCGAGCTCCTCGCGCAGGACGGTGTCCACGCGGGCGACCTGGTACTTGACGATTTCGGGCGGCGTGTACCAGACGCCGAGTTCCTTCCGCAACTGAGGGTCGTAAGCTTGGAGAAATGGTTCATAAAAATACTGTACGGCGTGTTCGTCCTTGAACCGTTCGAAGAACTCGGCGCGGTCGACGCGATTGAGGACGCCCGCGGTCCAATCGAGTACTTCGACGAGTTCCAGTCGACCAAGACTGGTTGCCTTGGCCACTTCCTCGTACAGCGTGCGGATGAAGGGGACGTGGAGGGACCATTCGGCGGTGCGCCAATCAAACTTGGCCTGCGCTCCCGGCTTACCCCGATGCCAGAGCACCCAGGCGGAGAAGACGCCGTAGAAAATCGTCTGCACCAAGGTGGAGCGGAAGAAATGTTCGCCTTTCTCGGCGATGAACTTCATTCCCAGCGCTTGCTCGAGGGCCGTGCGGACGGCCTGAAGCGCGGGAAGTTCTTTGTGGCGTTCCACGCGGGCGAGGGCATCCCTTGCATAAGATGCCAAGAACCAGGCCACGTCCTTGGGATTAATCAAAGGGGCGGCGTGGAGGCAGGCACGTTTGATGAATTCAACGAATTGGTCACCGAACTCTTGCGCGGTGCGGCGCGGATGGGTGACGGTCTGTCGCCAAAAGTGTTCTTCGTCCTCCGCAAGGGAAAACGATTCACGTTCCAGCGACTGGTTCGTGCCGCGTTCGAGGATCTGGAATCCGCGCAGATTCGTTAGGATGACAATGCCGTATTGCTTGACGTAGGACAGGACCTGTGGGCTGCCGGCCACGTCGCGAAGAACCTTGTTCGGGGGTTTGACTTCGATAGCCCCGCGGGCTGGTGGTTGCGTGATCGGTTTAGCTTCACCTGGGGTCGCGCGAACTGACCCTGGACGCTGCGCGTCAAGGGGAGCAGTTCGCGGCTCGCGTGTGAATTGCTCGGCGGTGAACAATCCCCCGTCGGGCATTCCCGCGCCCTGTTGCTTGAGGGTCATGTTGCAGCGGACGCGCGGCTTGAGCGTTTTTCCAATTGCGTTGAACAGCTTTTCTATCGCGGGATAGAAGGAAGCTTCGGGTACCGCGGCGCCCGTCGCCCGGATTTCCTTGAGGTCGGTCAAATGCTCCTCGAGCAGGCGATGTGCCGTGCCCGCAGGATTGCGTGTTTCGATGGGTGATCCGGTCGAAGTCCGTTTCGCCATTGGGTTTCCAAGCCGACAAACTTAGGCTGAATGAAGATACACCGAACCAGGTTTGAATTCCATCGATAGGGGAACTACGACGAGAGAATCGCAAACGGAACCCTCTTCGACGCCATTGCTGAGCACCATAATGGTCAATCCTTTGATGCCAAAACCCGGTCGCTACTATTCCTTTGTTTCTCGCTCCAGGGCGTGGGCGAAGCTGACGATTCGGCGGATCAGCGAGTTGTATCGGGAGTAGGCATCGCGTCCGTGGAGGTCTTCGAGAAGCGTGTAAAGCTGATGCTCGCACGGCCGCGCCACGCCTGGGCATCGTGGCACGTCGATTCCCAGGCTGCGCAATCGCGGCCCGGCCACGAGCAGCAGGAGGCCTTCGACCGTGACCTTCCCCGTGGTGAGATCGTGCAGTCCCTTGCGGACCAGATCGGCGCCGGGCAAACCTGCATCGCCGTGCGGTTCAGCTTTCTCGGTTCCTGATTTCATATTCGCACAAAAATCGATGGACCTTCCTCTCGAACTCCCCGGCGTCGATCGCGGGGAAACGGACGATGGACTGCCGAATCCGGGTGAAACAGTCCCGGATGTCGCGGACCGAGACGAGACCGCGATTCAGCATGTCGGCGCAATCGTTGAGATCCTGTTCGTGGCCGCGTTCGAGTTTCGCCAGGGCTTGCATTCGAGGGTCGAAGTGAAAGTACCCCACGCCGCCGATGGTTGCGATCCAAGGGCTGTGTTGTCGCCAATCGGGCGGAGAAGGAATGAAATCATCCGGTGAGGCCAGTTCGATGTTCAGTTCCAGATCCTCTTTCAGGCGCGCGATGGCTTCGAAAACACCGGGCGGTTCAGGGTCCAGTTTGATATCGACGTCGATCGTCTGTTCGCGAATTCCCCAAAGAAGCATGCTGGCCCCGCCGGCGAAATAGAGGCTGCCGGGTCCGTTCGACTCCCGTGCCAAGCGGCGAATGAACTCATCGAGCTTTTGCCTTGTAACTCGGCGCCTCACGTCGAGGATGGTATTCGCCGAGCCCGCCGCGGACCAATCGGAGCGTTCTCCTATCGCGAGCGTGCTTTTCCAAGCCGGGTACCCGTGCTAGGATGAATTGGGGGGACGAAACCATGAACGCTACGGCCAGTATTGTGCGATCCGTGCTGACTCCGCTTGGTCTCTTGTGCATCGCCCCCGGATGGGCGATTGCCGCCGACTTGATGGTCGTTTCGGTGCAGCCCGCCGCGCGGTCTCTCACCGCGCCGACCAACGCCGCGATCGTTGTCGAATTCGACAAGCCCGTTCGGCCCAAGTCGATCGTTGCGCTACGAAGTTTTTGGGCGTTCGGGCGGTGGAGCGGGACGGCCGTCGGCACGTTCAGCTTCAGCAACGGCGATCGCATCGTCAGCCTCACTCCCGATCACGATTTCTCCGCGGGGGAGTCGGTGATGGTCATTCTGTCGCACGACATCGAGGCCACGGATGGATCGACGCTTCGTCCGTCCGGGTATTCGTACCAGTTCTGGACCCGGGCAGCCCCGGCCACGATGGACTTCAGCCTGATCGACACCTTGACCACGCGGACCACTCCAGCCGAGTCGTCGCGGGCGTATGGCGGCATCGCCTCCGACCTCAACGGCGACCGCTTTCTCGATATCACCATCGTCAACGAGGACACGGCCGACCTGCGCGTCTTTCTGAATCTCGCCGATCGATCGGGGATGGTCGCGCCGTTTCTCCAACCGACCTTTCCGGTCAACGACCGGGCCAGCCCATCGGAACCCACCGATTTCGATCGCGACGGCAACGTCGATCTTTGCGTGGCCAACATCAATACGAACAGCGTTTCGATTCTGCTGGGCCAGGGCAACGGCACGTTCGCGCCTCAGCAGCAGATCGGCGTGGGTTCGCAGCCGCGCGGGATCGCCGTGCTGGATGCGGACGGCGACGGGGACATCGACATCGTCAACACGAACTCGGCGAGCAACAACATGTCATTGCTGCTCAATGACGGCAGCGGCGGCTTCGGTGGGCCGAGCATTTTTGAGGGCGGCGGAAACGGAGAATGGGCGCTCAGCGCGGCCGATATGAACCAGGATGGGATTCTCGATCTGGTGATCGGAGCCCGGACCGGACAGCGCGTGCTCGTCGACCTGGGGACAGGAGCGGCCGGCTTCACCTTCTTTTCCTCGCAGCTCAGCGACGGAAACGTATGGATGCTTTCCACGGGCGATCTCGACGGCAATGGGACCGAAGACGTCGTAGTAGGCAACAGCGCCGCCAACCGTGGTGCTGTTCTCCTGGGCAACGGCGCCGGACTGCTCGGCCTGCCCCAAGGGTACTTGACCGACCCGTTCACCATCGCCACGGACTTGGGTGATCTCGATGGCGACGGGGACCTCGACTGGGTGACTTCAAGCTACGGCGGTGACTGGCGGGTGTTCACCAACGACGGGGACGGGACGTTCACGCTTTCGGGTGAATTCGCATCGACCACGGCCGCGTCCTGCGCCTTGATGCTCGATCTGGACAACGACGCCGACCTCGACCTGGCACTCATCGACGAAGAAGCGGATGAAATCATCCTGATGAAAAACAGCGGAACGGGGCTCGTTCCGGCCGTCTCGCGATGGGGCGTCGTCGTGATCGCCGGATTGCTCTTGGTTTGCGGCGTTCGAAGGATTCGCCAGCGCACCGCGGCGACGACAGATTGGTGCCTCGACACGTCAAAATCTGCGAGTTCGGGGCCGCGAGGCTCCGACCGGGAGGCCGATGGCGGCGCGCTGGGACCGCTGAGCCGGTTTGGTGCCGCGACCGAAGCGATGGCTCACCCCCCAAGCAGAGTTGCCGGGGATGTTATCCGAACGCCGACGATCCTTTGATCTTTTGAGGTAAAACATCTCGGCGGGTGAACCGGCTTGAAACCGGCTCACCCGCCGAATTTGTTGTTCTGATGGGAATTACGCCTTGGCCGCTAACTCCTCATTGCGGAGCGACCGCGGCCGGAGTACTTCCCATCACTTCTCCACATGGCCGGCAATGGCTTCCTCCTGGTTTTCTTCATTGTCCTCGGCTTCGTCATCGTCGTTGATCTGGATGACGGTTAACGTTCCGGCATCGACGAAGAAGTCGTCCTCATTGCCCAGGTCGTCCCGTGCCGCCACCTCCACGCTGTAGATGTGCCCCGCGGCCGGCGGCTTGATACCCAACGACAGGTTCAGAGTCACGTCGGGGCCAGTCGGACCGCCGCCCTCGACGCTGCTTTCCGCCAGGTACAGCGTCGCCCCGGGCGTCTGCAAGCGACGAGCGCTTCCCGGACTGTGGCCTTTGCCGAACTGTAGCTTTGACTCATCGTAGAGGCTGATGGTGTTGTCGGCCTCGTTGAATTTCAGCCACAGGAGCGTGTCTTCGCCGTCGCGAATGCGCATCTGGATCCAGTCCAGATCGTGCCAGTTCAACGGCTTCGGTACGGTCCACGTCAAAGCGTACTCCAGCCGATCGTTCGCCTCGGCCGTCGCGTCGCTCGGGGAAAGCTCGGAGGTGCCCACCGGCTGACTGCACTGCGGCGAAAAGGTACTCCTGAAACTCGGGACGGCGAGATTGGGATCCAAGCCTCTCTCGATGTCGAATTGCTCGATCCGGAGACCGTTGTTGGTGATCCGCAGTCGCCATGCGCCCGTCAATCGGGCATCGTCGGGCGTGAGCGTGTACACGATGTTGACCTTCGACGCCGCGGCGACTGGGGCATGTTGAGAGAAGCGGTTCTGGTTGACCGCCACCGTTCCATCGGGCCTCAAAAGTTCAACCCTCAGGCGGTGAAACTCATTAAACGTGGCGGGATTGAACACATCCGTGGTGGTATGCCACTTGGCTTTGATTCGCATGACCCCTTCGGTGTTTGCGATGAGTCCGCGGGAGGAGGACGTGTGCAGGAAGTCAAAACCGGCCAGCGCCCTGGTTCTCTGTGCACCCGAGGCCAGTGTGACCGTGTTGCCCTCCATGTCCAGATCCACCGTACCCGCCGCGAGTATCACCGAAAAAGTAATTGTTCCGAAAATCCGAACCGGCGGTGCCCGATTGCTGGACGTGCGCACGCGCACGGTCCACGCCCTGGGACAACCGAACTCGCTGGAGAAAACTCCCGGCGCCGGGATGACCGGAGTGGGAATCAAGGGGCCGACCACCGTGGCCGTCGCGGGCTGGCTGGCCACCGGCGTGTTGTTGTTCGGAGCGATGACTTCAACAACCACCGGAACATCGGCGATTATCGGGATGCCGTTTGCGTTGGTCAGGTCGCGTTGCAGGAGCACCGCCAAGTTAATGTTTGATCTCGCCGGAACGACAAACGTCTTTGAATCACGAAAAGTTTGGGTAGTTCCAGGGCCGAACTGGTAATCTTTCGTCGCCGTATTGCCTTGTGCCGGACAATTCGCCGGAGCGACCAGTCCCGACACAATGAATCCCGCGAACAACAAGGCCGCGATGTTTAACCTTGATCCATGTCTAATCCCTTGTTCACCTTGCACCGCGGGTCTTCCTTTTTTGGTTTGCGGCGCTCCCAAATTTCCGGAGCGGTCCGTTACGTCGAGTCCGCCGAATCTTGTCCGGCCATCGAGCTTCATCGAGTCTTGCGATTTCATGGTTTTCTCCTTCTTTCTCTAACGATCTCTGTCCGAAACAGCAAACGCTGCCGTCTCGCGTTTCCCGGCTCCGAGTCGGGTCAACCCGATTGACGCCGAAGCTTGGGTCCGGGAAACTGTCCTGTTTCCGTTTTGGAGCACGTCGCGATCGATCGCTGCCGATCGCGGCCCCGAAAGAACATGCGGATTCCGAGGCCGGGGCCTTAGAACCGAAGTTCGCTTGTTTCCGGTGGAGGGTAATCATGACGACCGATCAAGCTTCTCGCGTCAGCGACCTCTTGGCCCAGATTCACGATGGCAGCGAGGAGGCTCGGAATGAACTGATCCGGCTCGTCTATGAAGAGCTGCGCGGGCAAGCGGCGTCGCTCATGAGATCCGAGCGCCCCGACCACACCTTGCAGCCGACGGCGCTACTCAACGAGGCTCTGCGAAAACTCCTGCTCCCGGGGGTCTTGGGAAACGTGCCCAATCGACGCTATTTTTTTGGGGCCGCCGTACGCGCCATGCGCCAGGTGCTCGTGGATCACGGCCGTCAACGACGCGCCTTGAAACGCGGCAAAGGCTCGGTCCGTGAGCCGTTGGACACCGTGTTAGAGAATCTGGCCCACCAGGGCATCGACGTGGTGGCCCTTCACGACGCCCTGGACGAGCTTGCCCAGCTCAGCGAGCGACAAAGCGAGGTCGTCATGTTGCGGTTTTTCGGCGGGCTATCGATGGAAGAGATCGCCGACCAACTTGGCGTTTCCCTCGGCACGGTTGAAGGCGACTGGCGCATTGCCCGAAACTGGCTTCGCGTCCGCCTTGGTGAGGAAGCGGTGAATGACCCCTGAAACCTGGAAACGGGTCAGCGAAATCTTCGCCGAAACCCAAAAGACGCCGAACCCCGACCGCGCGGCCTACCTTCTGAAAGCCTGCGGCAACGATGACCGGCTGCGCGACGCCGTCGAGAAACTGCTGGCACTGGACGATGCTTCCGCCGACGGATTTCTCAACACCCTTTCGTTCAACGTCCGCGGGCAGGTCGATTCCCCCACCGTGTGGGACCCGACCTTTGCCGAGGAAATCGGGCCGTACAAGCTCCTCGAGGCCGTCGGCGAAGGCGCCTTCGGAACCGTGTATCTGGCCGAACAGTCCGAACCGTTCAAACGCCGCGTGGCCGTGAAAATCATCAAGGCCGGCATGGACACGCGGGAAGTGCTTGCCCGTTTCGAAGTGGAGCGCCAGGCCCTGGCCATGATGGATCACCCCAACGTAGCCAAGGTCTTCGACGCGGGAATGACCCATCGCGGGCGGTCCTATTTCGTCATGGAGTACGTGCCGGGTATTCCCATTACCGACCATTGCGATCGGCACCGGCTGGACGTCAACGATCGCCTGACGTTGTTCATGCAGGTCTGCGACGCCGTGCAACATGCCCATCAAAAGGGCATTATTCATCGCGACCTGAAACCGTCGAACGTCCTTGTGGCCATGAAGGACGACAAATCGGTCCCGAAAGTCATCGATTTCGGCGTCGCCAAAGCCACGCAGCAGCGGCTCACCGAAAAAACGCTTTACACCGGGCACGGGCAACTGGTCGGCACACCGGCCTACATGAGTCCGGAACAGGCCGACCCCACCGCCCAGGACATTGATACGCGCTCGGACATCTACTCGTTGGGTGTGTTGCTGTACGAACTGCTCACCGGTGTATTGCCGTTCGACGTCAAGACGGTGAACCTGGCGGCGGTCACCGAAGTTCAGCGCATGATTCGCGAGTTCGATCCCCCCAATCCGAGTACCAAGCTCGGCGCCCTGGGAATCCAGGCGACGGACATTGCTCAGAAACGAGGCTCGGAACGCGCGGCACTCGCCCGCAAGCTACGCGGCGACCTGGAGTGGATCATTCTCAAGTGCATGGAGAAGGATCGCACGCGACGCTATGCCACCGCGAACGGGTTGTCCCATGAGATTCAACGATATTTACACAACGAACCGATCCTGGCAGGTCCCCCGACCAAACGGTACCGCATGCGCAAGTTCGTGCGCCGCAACCGGGCGGCCGTCGTCGCGGTGTCGAGCATCGCGGCTTCCTTGATCGGGGGACTCTTCGGTATCTGGTTGATGTACGCCCGGGCCGAGTCCGCGCGATGGTCCGAATCGATCGAACGACAGCGGGCGGAGTTCAACGAGTCCCGGGCGGCGCTGGAAGCCGAGCGGGCGAACGAGGTGGCCCATTTCCTGGCCGATATTCTCGCCGGAGCCGGTCCCGCCGCCGCCCGAGGTCGCGACACCACCATGCTCCGAGAGATGCTCGATACCGCGGCAATCCAAATCACATCGAGCGAAGTTCCCCCGGCCCCGGAAACGGAGCTCGCCCTGCGGCATGCCCTAGGCGGTACCTACTACGAGATCGGCAACTACAACGCGGCCTACGATATCCTCCAGCCCACGCTGCAACTGGCCCAATCGATTCATGGGCGACAATCTCCCGAAGTGAGCACGGCGCTCAACGACATCGGTACGATGCTTTGTGCCAAGGGCCACTATCAGCAGGCGGAGCAGATGTATCGAATTGCGATCGGCACCTACGGTCGCAACGACGCGAACAATGCCGCGGTGGTCGGCAATCTGGCCGTGGTGATGAGCGAGCAGGGAAAATATCAGGAAGCCGAAACCCTGCAGCGCGAGGCGTTGGCCCTTCGCCGCCAATCGCCTTCCGTGGAACCGAGAGATATCGCATTGAATCTGAATCAACTGGCCCTCACGCTTCACGACCAGGGCCGATACGACGAAACCGAACCCATGTTCCGCGAAGCCCTTGAAATCTACGGCAACGCATTTTCCAAGAACGCCGCGGACCTGGCCATCGGGCCGAAAAAGCTGACCTCGACGGGCACACGAAGGGGTTACGGCAATGAAGCGGAGGGACTGTTCAAAGAGGCGCTCGCCTTGCGTCCCGAAGCCCTCGGCCACCAACATCCCGGTGCCGCCCTGACGCAAGGATACAAGGCCGCCGTCCTGCTCGACCAGGGCGATTGCGTGGAAGCGGAACGGCTATTGCGCGAGTCATTGGCCACGTTTCAAAAACTTCTCGGCGATGAACACTCCAAGGTTGCGACCACCAAGGCGAGCCTGGCGTCGGCCCTGCGCATCAAGGGAGAACTCGTGGAGGCCGGGCGGCTTTGTCGCGACGCATGGGCCGTTCATCGCCGGGTGCTGGCCAACGAGCATGTGGAAGTGGCCCGTGACATCCACATTCTTGCCTCGATCGCCGAGGAAAGGGCGGATCATGACGAAGCGGAGCGGCTCTTTCTCGAAGCGACAATTATGCGCCGAAAACTGCTGGGCTTCGAACATCCCTGGGTCGCTCAGTCTCTCAACGGCCTTGCCGCCGTTCTGGCGAACAAGGGGCGGCTTGACGATGCGGAGCGATTCTGCCGGGAAGCCGCGGCAATCCACACAAAACTCTTGAACAAGGATCATCCGGAAATCGCCGCCGACATGCTTACACTGGCTTCGATTCTCGAACGCTTGGGTCGCTTCGACGAGGCGCGGTCACGTGCCGAACAGGCCTTGGAGATCTTTCGGAATAAGCTGCCGCCCGGTCATTGGCACATGCGTGCCACGGAGAACACGATTGCCGCGGCGCGCGCAGGCCTGGGCCGATTCGCGGAAGCCGAAACAACACTGCGTGCCGGCGTCGCCGCGCTGCGCGACGCCCCATGCGCTCCGCCCGCTTGCAAGGACGACGCCCTCCGCCACCTCGTTTCCTTGTATCGTGCCTGGAACACCGCCGAACCGGGCAAGGGCTACGCCGAAAAAGCCGACGAGTTCCGCAAACTGCTCAGTGAGGATGATGTCCGCGCCGACCGCAAATGAGTCGGGCCAATGGAGGTCTTACAATGGTCTAAAGAGTCACATTGCTCTTTTTTGTAACTCGTAATGGGCTCGCGTAATGTCTCTCGCCTGGAAACGATTCAAGCTGCACGTCCGAGGATTCGTGGTCGCTACCGTGGCCGTCGCGACGGCCTTGATGCTCTTCATGAACGGCGACCACCGGGTTTCTCTTTGGTGCTTCGGGTTGACCGACCCGGCTCGGCAGATCAACGTAATCTGGATCGTGCTCGGTACCGCCGCTGCAACGCTGATGGTTCGCGAAGTGGTCAGGATCGCCTGGCGCCTCCGAAAGGATTTCCGCGAGTTGCAAAAACTCGATGAAGAGGCCGAGGCCCGCTTGCAGCAGGGCCGCCGTGCCGCCGAACTCGACGAACGCGAACGTCGCCTCGACCAGAAACTGGCCGTTCAGGCTGAAAAAGAGGTCGCCCCACCGGCGGCGGCTCAGGGCGTTGATCCCCCATCCGAGGCCTGACGGAGGACCCGGAGTGCCCGAACGAATCCGCCTTTGGATACGCGAATTGGCGCTTTTCAGGGGCCACGCCTTTTTGTAGATTCTCCACGAGCGGGTGGACGATGCGGCGTCGTCTCCCGACCGCGGTCCGATCGAATAGGAGGATACCTATGATTAGCAGGATGCTTCACGCAGTCGTCGTGTCCGGGATCAGTTTGGCAGGGTTGGCGGGATGCGCCACCACCGATAAGAACCCATCCGCACAACTCGAAGGCGCCAACCGAAACCTGAGCGATCAACTCGCCCGAGCGAAAAACGATGTCGATGCCTGTCATCGCGATCGCGAGGGTTTGAACCAGCGATTGGCCGAAGCGCTTCGCGCCGCAGACCAACTTCGCACGCAGCTCGCCTCTCAACCCGCCCCCGTCGCCGCGGAAGAGCCCGCCCCCGGCTGGACGGCCGTTCCCGGCGGGGCCATGATCGCCATTGAGGATGATGTCCTCTTCGCATCGGGTAAGGCCGTCCTTCGCGACCAGGCCAAGAAGACCCTCGACCAGGTCGCCAGCACGATCAACGGCACCTACGCCAGCAAGGACATCCTCGTTTTCGGCCATACCGACGACCGGCCGATCAAGAAAAGCGGCTGGGACGACAACTGGCAGCTTAGCACGGAACGATCGCTTGCAGTCGTTCGCTATCTGAAAGAGCGAAGCGTATCCACCGACCGCCTTGTTGCGGCCGGTTGCGGCGAATACCGCCCACGAGCCAAGAACGACACCGACTCCAACCGTCAAAGAAACCGCCGGGTCGAAATCTTCGCCATCGATCCACAATCGCGAACCGGCCGGAGGTAGCCTCGCGGTTTCGCACGGTTCACGGCCGACGATTATTCAAAAACAATGTCCTCCAACCGGGACAGGCTGATAACCACGGAGCGCATGACGACGATGGTGCGGCGGTTCACCGTGATTCCATCCCGGCGGACCTCGGCCAGGTAGTGTTCCTTGTTGGCGTGGCCGTCGCGGCAGTCGTGCATGTCTCCATCCTGGAGAACCAAGACGGAATCGGTGATCTCCGCGAGGGTGCCGATGTAGACGATCGACGTGGCCGTATCGAGGACCACGCGTTCGTAGCGGAATCGCAGGATCGGGCCATCGTTCATATTGAATGCGTATCGATTTCTCGCTGCCTATTAGGGAACAAACTCGATGGCCCCCACATCGCCGCCCGGATTGATTCCAAGCGCACTGAGATCAAGGAACAATGAATGGGTCCCGGCCGTCGAGGCGCCGAGCCGCGTGGGTTTGAACTGAAGAATATCTTCGTTTTCAGCATTGAGACCGGCCACGGAAACCGGACCGATGGTGGAGAAAAGCAGGGTCCCGTCCCGCCCCCAGGCGGCGGCGTCGATGCCCTCGCGGCTGTTGTTTTCGAGGCCGACATCGCTGCCGTCGAAGAACAGGGAAAACGAACCGGCCGTCACGGCACCAAGGTTCACGGGGCGGAAGAGCAATAGGTCCGCGCCCAACCCGTCGGCGCCGGCCGCGGAGACGCTTCCCGTGGTGGAGATCAACAAAGTGCCTTCCGCGCTGACGGCGATCGCGTCGATGTCTTCCGCTTCGCTCGTCAGGCCGACGTCGCTTCCGTCGAAGAAGAATGTAAAGGATCCATCCGTCGTGTCTCCCGTCGACACAGGGGTAAAGCGGACGATGTCCGAATCGTCCACCGTGCCGTCCGCATCGGGGCCGCCGAGCAGCCCCGGCAGACTCCCCGGCCCGGCGAACGAGAGCAGAAGATCGCCGTTGGGCAGCCGGGCCAACCCGTCGATCGCGAACCCCGCGAGGCCCACGTCGCTTCCGTCGAAAACGAGCGCCCAGTCGCCGGTCACAAGGTTGTACGCGACGATGTCCTCGTTCTCGACGGTGCCAACCCCCGGCACGGAAGTGGAATGAACGAAGACGAGAAAGAGTTCCTCGCCGCTGACGCAGGCCCGAGCCTCTTCGTCGCAGAGGGTGTCGGGGCAGGGATCAGCACCGGCTTGACACCGGCCGTCGGCGTCGCAGGATTCGGCGCCGTTGCAGTACGTGCCGTCATCGCAGCCTTCGCTCGCCAGGCAATCGACACATTTGTCGTCCGATTCGCGGCAAAGCTGTCCGGCACAGGGATCATCGCCGGGGACGCAAGTCCCCTCCGTGCAGGTCTCTTCGCCGTTACAAAAATTCCCGTCGTTGCAGCGGGCGTCGCCGAAGCAGGCCGCGGCCGCGAGTTCCAGGCTCTCGAGGGCGTCGATGCGCCCGAAGCCAAAATTGGTGTCAAATCCGGGGGTTCCCAAATCCACAGCGCCAGCGCGTATCAGCGCGCGAACATCCGCGGCCGTCACGGATAGATCGGTTTGCAGAAGCAACGCGGCCAATCCGGCGACGTGCGCCGCGGCCTGGCTGGTACCGCAGAGGGCCCGAATCCCCAGGCCACCCGGCGCGGCGTGGTTGCTGGAAAACGCCAAACATCCCGGTGCGGCCACTTCGATCTTGGCGGCGCGGTTGCTGAAACAACAACGCTGATCCACGCGGGGCGAACTGTCGGTGCAAAAGTCCGAGCACGTGCCTAGTGAGCGCTGCGTGCAAAACGTAAAATTCGCGAGATCGGGGAATTCGCAACTGGGAAAATCGCTGTCGTAAACCGCCGCCACGGCGATGGCCCCGGAGGCGCACGCCGGACTCGGCAGCGCATTCGGTAAACCCTGGTTCCCGCCGGCCGCCACGATAACCAGCCCGGCGTTGGCGGCGTTGTTCACCGCCATGGCGATCGGGTCCGAATCGCACAAATCGGTGAACCGGCCTGTTCCCAGCCCTAGGAGTATGACCTGGGCGGGCCCACCGGGAAGGTCGGGAGAGGCGCAACGCTCAATCCCCGCGATGACATCGGACGCCAACCCGGAGGCGGTGGCGCCGAGTACTTTGACAGCGATCAACGTGGCCTCCGGAGCCACGCCCTGAATCGACTCCGGACCCTCGCAACCGAAATCCGCCGCAACCCCCATGCCGCCCGCGACGGTGCCGGCAAGGTGAGAACCATGGCCGTGATCGTCTTTGGGATCGTCGTCGTCGTTCACGAAATCACGACCGGCGGCCTTGTCGATCCGTGAACTGTACATGATGGAATGGTCGTCGATTCCGGTATCGATAATGCAAATGCGCACGCCGCGTCCGGTGGCGTCGAGTCCCGCGTCCCGAAGTTGTTGCTGGGAGGCTCGGATCATGGGAACGCTGTCGTTAAGATAGGCCTGAACGGGTGAGTCTAGCTCGATCCTAGCGACCCCCGGAAGCCGTCGAAGTTCTTCAACACCTTGTCGGGTAAGTCCGCGAATGTTCAATACATCGGATAGCAAATGATACTCATGTTTGATTTTCGCCCGCGATTTCTCGGCGATGGCGCGGACGGCGGCGCGGGCCGGCCCGGGGGGTTGCTGGGTCGAGTTTCCGGCCGGCGCAAGGTGAACCAACACGCTTAAGGTTGCGGTCCCCGAAGTTTCTATGGTGGCAGCAGGAATATTCCCGTTAATTTTTTCACCCATAGGATTGGCAAACGCCTGTACGGGCGGCCCGAAAAATGGTTGATCTGGCGGGAAAAGATCAACATCGATTAAGGTGGGCGGTTGGGCTTGTTCTTCGGCGCCGGCGTAATACCGAGGCCATGATATCACGGAACATACGACAAGGAACAACATGCCAGGAAGACTCTTCGATTTCGTTATTAGGTACACGTTACCCTCCTTTTCTTGCTTCTTTCCGCGAGGTTCGCGGCGAATCCGTGAAACGCCCCCGCGGGACTGTTGGTTGACCCGCCGGTGCGGAAAAGCGAATCGATCCTTTCCACCATCGTCGCCAGTGGAACCGATCAACTCACAGCCGGCTGCTCCGCGGATCAGGGAGCGATAGTCTACCTGATTCCAACGGTGACTTCAATGGTCCAAGTTCGGATGAAAGGCGCAAGGTTGCAATCGGTTCGAATACGCGTGTAACAATGCCGGTAGGCACTTAAAGTATACGCTTAGCAATTATCCAAGAAACGGATCGGAAAGCACGGATGGGATACGAACCGTAACCGTTCACGCCCCCGTTAGGCACAGGGTGGGAATCGGGGTTGCGGCGCGGGGGGCGGTGAGGGTTTGGCGGAGGTCGTCGAGGGATGAAAAAGGGGTCGGGAGTCTTATTTTGGGGTTCGCGGACGTCCTCGAGGACGGAGGGAAGGGTATGAACTCGTCAAAAGACTCCCGACCCCTTTTTCATTCACCCGCGCCTGTCGCTTGGCCACGGTGGGTCGGAACTCAAGAAGGACCTCATCCCGCTCGCGACAACCCGGACATTGCGGCTCCGCCGACACCTCCCTAACCTCGCCGCACCTCCGCGACTCGCGATAGGAGTGAACGGTTACGACGAACCGGCGAAACAGTTTGGAACCGGTATCGGAGCGTGAGCGAATCGATTCGCTCGACGTGCTTCGCGGGGTCGCCGTCCTGGGAATTCTGCCGGTGAACATTCAAGCGTTTGCGATGATCGACGCGGCCTATGCGAATCCGCGGGCCTTCGGGGATTTGACTGGCGCGAACTACATCGTCTGGATCATGACGCATTTTTGCTTTGAAGGAAAGTTCATCACCATTTTCAGTCTCTTGTTCGGCGCGGGGATCGCGTTGATGAATGACCGCCGATCGGGTTCAGGGAGCATTCCCATGCGCATTCATTTTCGGCGGATGGCGGTGCTATTGGCGATAGGACTCCTGCACGCCTATGGGGTCTGGCACGGCGATATTCTCGTGGCATACGCACTCTGCGGGAGCATCGTTTATTTTTTTCGCATGCTGCAACCCGGAATTCAGCTCGGCATGAGTGTCGCCTTTTACTTGGTTCCGGTGGCAATGCTGCTCCTGCTCCAAGCGACCATGCCGTGGTGGCCCGCGGAAGACCTCGCGGAATTCGCAAGTGAATGGAACCCCGATCAAGCCGCGATCATCGAGGAATTGACCGCCATGCGCGGAAGCTGGTGGTCACAGATGCCCCTTCGGGCGCATCAGGCAATGCTTCTTCAAACCGGCGGTTTTCTGGTTTTCACTTCTTGGACCGGATGTGGATTGATGTCGATGGGGATGGCGTTGTTTCGGCGGGGCATGTTCAACGCGGCCTGGCCGACAAGCCATTATGTTGGGATGATTGTCGCGGGGCTGGCGGTGGGTTTGCCGCTGATACTGCTTGGTGTGAAGCTCAACGAATCCGTTTCGTCGAACTTCGCGTATTCCAATCTTGTCGGAGGGATCTTCAACTACTTGGCGGCGCCGTGCGTGGCCGCTGCCTGGATCGGTATCGTCATGCTGACCTGCCGTAATTCCCGCTTAGTTCACGTGAAACGATGGCCGGCCGCGGTCGGTCGTATGGCCCTCACCAATTATTTGTGCCAGAGCCTCATTTGCTCGTTGATCTTTTTCGGCCACGGACTGGGGTTGTTCGGCAAGGTGGAGCGCGTGGGGCAGGCGATGATCGTCGTGCTCCTATGGACCGTGGAAATCGCGATTTCAACCCTTTGGCTGTGGCGATTTCGGTTCGGGCCGTTCGAATGGGCATGGCGTTGTGCAACCTACGGAACCCGGCAACCCTTTCGCCGTATCACAATTTCCGCGGGCTAGATCGCCGCTTCCATTCTCAAATCGCGTGCAGCAACTTCCGATAATCCACGAGGGTTGTCTTTTGAACCCGGCTTTCGGAAGAGGCCGGGCCGGAGTAGGCGTCCATGCAATCGATCTTTTCACCGCAGCAGATGAGCTTCACGCTCGGTCAAGTCGGTCTGAATTTAAGCTTGGCGTTCGCGCTGTCGTATCTCGTGGCCGCCCTATACCGGCATCTTTACGCGGGTCCGGGATACTCCTTCTCGTTCTTCGTCACCCTCCTCGTCACGCCCGTGGTGGTGTGCATGATCATGATGGCCATTGGAAGCAACGTGGCGCTTTCGCTGGGCCTGGTCGGGGCCTTGTCCATCGTTCGTTTTCGCACGGTCATCAAGGACAATCGGGATCTCGCATTTTTGTTCCTGATGATCGGGATCGGGTTGTGCTGCGGCTCCGGGGGATACGGAATTGCGTTGCTTGGAACACTCTTTGTGTGTGCCATTCTTTTCGGCATCCACTTGGTTGGAAAAGCGCGACACGCGCCTTGCGAGTTCATCCTCGTGTTTCGGCAGGGAGGCCGGGACGACGTGGAAGCCGGCCGGGCGCTGGATGAACTGGTGAGTTGGCGAAGGCTGCACGGCGCCGCGGATCTCGGACCCGAGGTTGGATGCGAATTCACCTATCGAGTGCGACTCAATGCCCGGACGTCGCCCGAACGATTTATTCAGCGATTCAAAGATCTCCGCGGCATTTCGCAGTCGTGCCTGATCAGCCCCGACGGACAGGCGGCAGTGTAATGCAAAGCCTGTGGAGCACCAAGGTCGAACGAACTTTGGGCTTCGCCAGCGTCCTGGTCATTCTTGTTGCCGTGCTGACGCTATCCCCAACCGTCACCCGGGCAACCAAGGACGCCCTGGGATATTCATCCTGGCCGGGAAAGTTCAATGAAATCCTGAATCCGTTCCGAACCCGGCACGCGCTGCTTCAGAGCGGGTTGCCAACCTATGATCTGAAGATCCCGGCCCGTGAGTATCGCGAAATCCTGGCCGTGGTGAACGCGGCCCAAGCCAGGGGAGAACTGACCGAAGACCTGAAGCAATGGTCGCGCGCGGAATTCATACTTGAGGGAAGGTCTCGGGCGGTGCAGCTTCGCGTCCGCGGAGATTTCGCGGATCATTGGACCGGTCCGCGAAAGTCCTGGCGGATCCGTTTCCCGAAAGATGATCCGCTCGATGGACAGCGGGAGATCAACTTGATCGTTCCGTCGGACGGAAAGGCGATCACCCAGTCATTCGCCAATGAAGTCTTTCGAGGCCTGGGTTGCCTGACGCTTCGCGACGCCTATGTCGTGCTGCGGATCAACGGGGTCCCGCAAGGGGTGTACTACGCGTGCGAGCACTTCGAGGCGCCGCTCCTTGCGCGGCGCGGGCGAACGGAGTCCACGATCTTCCGCAACCCCAGTGGCGGCCTGTCAACGGGGTCGTTTCGAGAGATGGTGACTTCCGACGCGGGACCAGCGTGGGTCGCACTTTCCAGCTTGCTCGACATGGAGAACGATCCGACTGCGGAACATTTCCGGGACGCTGCGGCCGTCACGGAGATGGAGGACTACCTCCGGTACCTTGCCGGCGTGACCCTCTTTTCCGCGGATCACACCAGCGAGGTGACCGACAATCATCGGCTCTACTACGATGCCTCGCTGGGCGTGTTTCAACGAATTCCGTGGGATTTGGAACCGCAGCGGATTCCGAAGATCGAGCGCTTCGACCTGGCCGACTGGTACGCAACGTTTGATGTGTTCGCCCGATGGCCGATGTCCCAATTCCAAAGGGCCGCGTTGTCCGACGACGGACTGCGTCTTCGGCGAAACCGCATCCTGTGGGAATTGGTTCGCGACGACGGGCTGCTGAAGCGATTCGAAGATTTGTACGCGGGCATAGAATTCGCATTCTGGTCCGACTCGATGGGCAAGGGAGACGAGGAACACCGCATCGACCGATTTCGAGAACTGGTCCGGCACAACATGCGGGTAATTCGTCGCGCCCTTTGCGGCAACAAGACTTCCCTACACATCACGCCGCGAGACGAGGACACGTTAGAACTAGAATGGATCGTTGACAATGCCTCGGGCATTCATGTTGATGGAATAGAGTTGGAGGGCCCGCCGGATGCAACCTACCGGCTGTATCGCGACACGAATGGAATGGGCGAGCATCAAGGGGCGAATCCGTTCGTAGCCGGCAGCCGTTGGGGACCGGATCGAACAACATTTCTGGAAATGAACGACGACTTGTTTCCGGAATTCAGCGCGACGACCGATTACCCGGCCTACCTCTACGATCCGGAGGGGGGCGGCACTCCCTATCGTGCGAAGACTCTTCGCACGGTGCTTTATCCAAAGACGCGGAGATACCGGCATGTTCTACGGCGAGAGCGGATCGGCAACCCTGGATCGGACTCCGGTTGGCCGACGATGCGGGTGCGAGCGGTCAACGCCGTGACGGGAGAGAAGCTGCCCGAAGACGAACTCCGAATCCGAATCATTGGCGGCGAACACACTTTCGATCCGGCCGATCGAGTGCTCACGTCCGCTGAGTTTTCGACCCGGCACTCGAATTGGACGATTCGAGAAGATTCCAATGGAAGGTCGATTCTTTCCCTGGGCCCGGGCGTGGAGCGGATCGACGGAAACGTGGTGGTGCCGGAGCGTGTCACTCTTCGGATTGAGCCGGGGACCACGCTCGAAATGGGCGCGGGGGCCTCGTTGGTCTGTTTTGGTCCGATCCGCGCGGAAGGAACCCCCGATGGTCCCATTCACATTCGCAGGGCGGAGTCCCGGCCCTGGGGCGTGGTGGCCGGCGTTCGCGGCGGAGAGCCATCGGTGTTCCGCCACGTTCACGTTTCCGGTGGGAACACGCTCGAGGGGATCACCGTCCAGGGAATTTACTTCACCGGGGCACTGGCCGTACATGGTGGCGACGCGATCCTGGAAAACTGCCGGATGGATGAAAACTCCGCGGAGGACGGAGTCAACGTGAAACACGGGCACGTCGTGGTCCGCAACTGCGTTTTCGAGAACAATCAGGGCGACGCCATAGACCTCGATTGGACGACCGGTGAGGTGAGCCACAACCGATTCTTCGGAAATCTTGGCGATGGGTTGGACCTTTCGGGCTCCAAGGTCGTCGTGCAAGGCAATCGAATCGAGTCGTCGGGGGACAAGGGGATCAGCGTCGGGGAGGCCTCCACGCCGCGGATTACCGAAAACATTCTGGTCAACAATTCCATCGGCATCGCGATCAAGGATGCTTCGGACGCGACGATCGAGCGATGCTCCCTGGTGGGCAACCGGCAGGCCCTCGCGGCCTATTGCAAGAAACCCATCTTCGGCGGTGCCCGCGGCGTGCTGCGCGACTGCACCCTGCTGGATTCGCGGGAATCCATTCAAGTTGATGCGATTTCAGAGCTGACGTTTGAGGGTTGTGTGGGGCAGGCGGATGCACGGTTTCCGGGCCTGCGTCCCGCCGTGGCCGAGGAAATTCTGAGTTGGAGGAGGACGGCGCTTGACAACGACGTTGAATCCACCGGCCGTTGACTCGTTCTTGCAACGAGCGCCGACGGTCGCGGATCGGGTGACGAATGCTGGAACCCGCAGGTCGGAAACCGTTCCATGGGATGAGGCCGTTCAATCCTCGGGGGCCTGGCGGTACGAATTGAAATATCTCGTTGGCCGGGAGTCGCGAGCCGGCCTCCTGCATGATCTGGCCGCGCTGTCCGAGGCGGATCGACACGCCGGCCTTGACGGCTCTTATCGCGTTCGCACGCTGTACCTCGATTCGCCGGATGCCGCCTGCTACCACGACAAGATCGACGGCGTGCCCGATCGATTCAGGCTGCGTGTTCGCGGGTATTTCGTGGGAGATCGGCTCGTCTCCACGGTCAAGTTTGAGATCAAGGAACGCCGGGGAGAACGCATGCGCAAGCATGTTGTTGCCGTGCCGGAGGAAGGTTATCGGGAGCTGTCCTCGGTGCTGCGCTCGTTTCGATTTCCGCGGAATGAATGGCTTCACCTTCCGGTGCTCGCCCGTTTTTTCCGTTTGAAGCAGGTTCAGGCGTTCCGACCGGTTCTGGTGGTGGAATACGTTCGTCGGGCGTTCCTCCCCCGAACGCATTCCGGCTGTCGCATTACGTTCGACGAGACACTTGAAGCGTGGAGCGCGACGGAATTGTTGCACCGCAAATCGTCCGGGGGAGGGCTCCTGCGGCCGTATCGGGGCATCTTCGAAATCAAAACTCCGGGGACGATTCCGGCCTGGGTTGCCGAACTGATCCGCAAGTACCGTTTGGGTCGTCAGGCGGCCAGCAAGTACGCCATGGCCGCCGAGAGTCTGGGAATCGCGGCCGACGGGGACCTGTGATGGGGAGACTGAATGCGCGACTCGCCCCGACCATGCTCTACTCATTCGACAACGCCGCAATCCTTTGAATAAACTTTGGGAATGTCAGCGGATCGCGAGGATCAGGCTCCAGCTGCTCAGTACCGCATTACGGTAGAGGGGCGATTCTCGGCCGTTCACCAACTCCGCTTGCCCAATGGCGGCCTTGAATCGCTCCACGGCCACGATTGGATCGTTCGTGCCACGTTTTCCGCGCCTCAACTCGATTCCCTGGGAATGGTGGTGGATTTTCACATTGCGGAGAATTCGATCCGGCTGATGCTAGCCCCGCTGAATCATTCAAATTTAAATGAGCATTCGGCATTTCGCGATTGCAACCCCACCGCGGAGGTCGTTGCGGAATATGTTTTTGGAGCGCTTTTGCGGGAGGGCCTGCCAGTCCACGAAGTCGCGGTGACGGAAGCGCCCGGTTGCACGGCTTCCTTCGGACCCAATGTGAATTGAGGAGTTCGAGTTATTCGAGGCCTCGAGAGATTCCGTGTTGTCTCGACATATCGTAACCAGATTCCGTGTTTAAAAGCCGAAGGAAAGAGGGATCGGGAACGCTAAAGTGAGACACGCAACCGCAGCTTGCGGGTCAGGATGGCCCGACGGATAACGCCTGAAAAGTGCCTCTTTATGTGAGTCGAAACTGGTAATCTAGTGGATCATTCCAACAAAACTTGCGGGTCGAAAAGCCCGCAAACCGAACCGCAATCGTGAGAGAGTCGGGCATTCCAACCCGCAAAGACGCCCGGAATGGTCCACTAGCGCGGCGATCAGCGTGCCCAGCCCGGCCTTGGGCACGAATCGGTGAAGGGCCAGCAGAACGATGGGGAAATAATAGTTTAGCGGCGTGACGATGTTGGCTACGGAATCGCCGACTCGATAAAACGCCTGCACCGATTCCGGAGAGTCGCCGAGCATCATCATCATGGGCACAAAGACCGGGGCCAGAAGCGTCCACTTGGCCGAGGCGCTGGCCATGAAAAGGTCCACCGTGGCGGTGAACAAAACCAATCCGATCAGCAACGGAAGCCCCGTCAGATGGATTGTCTTGAGGAACTCCGCGGTTTTCACGGCGAGAATCAATCCCAGCTTGGAGTAATCGAACCAGGCGATGAACTGGCCGGCGAAAAAAGCGATCACCAGAAATTGGGCCATGGCCGCCATCGTCTCGGACATCATCCGCGAGGCGTCGCGCGTGGAGCGGACGTTGCCGACGGTGATTCCGTAGGCAAGCCCCGGTATCAGGAAAAACACGGTGAGCAACGCCACGACGCTCACGAAGAAAGGGTTGAACTGCCTGATCCCGGCGGCCGTGCTGTCGCGAAGGACGGCGTTTTCTGGAATGACTAGCCATGCCGTCAGCGCCGCGACGAGAACGCAAGCCGCTGCTGCCGCGATCAGCCCGCGCGCTTCCAAACGAGTGATCCGTTCAAGCGCGGCTGGGGCGGGCGCGCTGCTTTCGTTTATCCAAGGGCCAAGGCGCGGTTCGACAAGGCGGTCGCTGACGAACCACCCGACCAACGTAAGGAGGACGGTCGACGCGGCCATGAAGTAATAGTTGCAGGCGGCGTTGACGCGATACGCCGGGTCATATGATTGTGCGGCCGTCTCGGTCAGGCCGGACAAAAGGGGATCCAACGTGGTGAGAAGCAGGTTGGCCGAGAAACCGCCGCCGATACCTGCAACGGCTGCCGCCACTCCGGCAAGCGGGTGCCGGCCCAATGACACAAATATCATCGCCGCCAGCGGCGGAAGGATGATATATCCCGCATCAGCCGCCACGTGGGACATGATTCCCGCGAACACGATGGTGGGGGTGACCGCCCACCGCGGTACGGCCAAGACCATCGCCTTCAAGAGAGTGGAGAACAACCCGCTTCGTTCCGCGACCCCCACGCCGATCAGTGCCACCAGCACCGTTCCCAGCGGCGGGAACTTCGTAAAGTTGGTCACGGCGGAGCCGAGGATGTACTGGATCCCATTTTTGTCCAGCAAATTGGCCGGTTCGATCGGTTTGCCGTCCACGGGGTGGGTGATGGCCAGCCCGGACGTGGCGGCCCACCAGGAAACGATGAGCGTCACCACGCAAAGGCCGACGAAAATGGTGACCTGATCGGGAAGGCGGTTGCCGACTCGTTCCAACCCGTCGAGAAAGCGGTTGAGGACGCCGCCGGACGGCGAAGCAGCGGCGGTCCCGGCGGCATGATTTCGATCGGGCATCAGACTTTAAGACGAAACACGTTCCGCAATGGGCACGATCGTATCGACCGATCGGGGCGCGTCAATCGAGTTGAACAGCGACGGCCCGCGCAACGGTACGCACGAAATCAAACGGCGAATCGATCCCTTGCCGCAGGACATCCGGCCGCAGTTCGAACGGCGGCACGATCGGCGGCGGCTTGACGATAGGAGGAACGGACTCCGCCCTCAACTCCTCGGCCAGGAACCGTTCCACCGACCTCCAACCATCCAGCGTATGGTGCGGCCGGAGGTGTTCGGGCAAATCGGCTTCTGGAAAATCGGTGGTGTACTTTCCACCCAAGAGCCGAATCGCCAGACCCTCGTCGCGGCCAAGAAGGTCTAACAGCGGCCGGACATCCAGGTCGTATCGATCGCCGACCATGACGAATCTTTGCGATGACATCGGCCATTTCCCGGGCGAAACGACCCCAACGGCCCGAAGCCCGGTCTCGGGCATCGAGGGCACGCCGAACAGCGCATGAAGGCATCGGGCGAAGAAGGAAGGCGTTTTTCGGCTCCATTCGCGGCGAATGCACTCGAAGTACCAGAGCCGTTCGAGCTCCGCGCGGTCCGATGCGGTGCGAGCTGCGGTGGGGATTGCAAGCAGTCGATCCAATCGCGCCGCAAACTCCTCGCACCCCTCGAGTTCGGACGCGCATTCGGTAACCAGCATTCCTCCCGCGAATTCTTGCTCCAAACCGAGTCGGCGAATTTTTTGAAATTGCACCGCATGGCGCCCTTCAGTAATGATCGCGAGTGTCGCGCCGAGTTTTTTCAGATGATGGAGAGCCGACGAGGGATCGTGAATCGGGGAATCGGACTCGATCACGGAGTACCGCGACGACCAATTTGAAATCCTCGAATCCTCCGAGAGTCGGACGACTTTCTCGGCAAACTCACGGCAGCGGGCGTCTTTTCGGCGGAACTCCAGGAATCGCTGCTCGGCGACGAGACGGTCGGACCAGGGACCGGTGCGCGTTGATCGCTCCCGCTGGGCCAATTCCGAGAGTAGTTCGGAATACTGATCGGTTCGCCCGGCTTGAACGCCAAGCACTGCGCGTAGCGCTTCCGCGGATTCAGCGGTCAAACAATAGGCCGCGAGTGCGTCAGCGTTTCCGCGCTCGTGGCTGGGATTGCGGAGGCCGAGGGATTCGAGACCCTCGGATAACTTGCGCATCCGCTCGAATTCGAAGTAAGCCGATTCCGGATCCATCCTGGCCGGTCCGGCGGCCAGAAACTCACGAACCGTTTCTTGATAGGCTCGTCCGGCCGGGTCGTAAAGCGTGTTGTCGAGATCAAACGCGATGACGGTGCCGTGGAGTCGAGGCATGTATGCCTTATCTGTGAATTCGACTTCAAGGGGCCACAGCAGGGCGCACGACGACGTCGACTTTGCTCTGCGAACGGACAACGGTCACGATGATGTCCTCGCCCGACGGGGATTTTCCCAGAAGGCGGTGAATATCTTCGACCGCGGTCGCCAAGCGGCCATTCGCCGTAGAGGCATCAAAGCGATTAACCCAGGCTGCTTTCGCTTCCATACGTGGCCTTGATAATCCGCACCGGGTCTTCGTCAGGGATGGCGATGAAATAAAGATCCTCGTACTTGATCGGTGGGTCGTCGTCTCCGCCGAGTCGGGCGTAAAGTTCCTGCAAGTTTCCGCTTTGATCGCCGACCGCGGGACCCGTGTTGCCCACGAACAACACGGTGCCTCCGGCGTGGAGGGCCAGGATTTCATCCGCCAGTTCGTTGGCCAGCGCGCGGGTGTCCACAAGCCGGGCGGTCGGAATGACATTGACCTCCAGGCCGAGGCGTTCGGCCACCACGTCGCAGGTCTGACGGTTGCGGATCAGGTCCGGGCAATAGATGGCCGTGACTCCGTCGTTTTCAAGGGTGTCGGCGAGGGCCATAGCGCGAATCTCTCCCTCGGCGTTGAGCGGCGGGTCGAGGCCTTCGTCCCGCTCGGCGTGGCGGACAATGACCACGGTCGTCGTCGTGCCCGATTGCGATTGCACCGGTACGGTGGAAAGCGGCGTGTTGCATCCGTGGGGCAGAATCAAAACCGTCGCCCACAACGCAAACACCGACCGGCTCCGCCTTGTTTGAGGAGTTCGATTTTTCATGGGCCGAAATGTCCACGCCGCGACCTTGCGCGTCAAGGAGAAGAACCCCGCGGGTCGCCGATGCATCCCAGGCGCCTTTTTGTCCGCGGAAGGCTAAACGAGGGTGGGCAATTGGGTTGCGGTGTGGAATCGCGCGGATCCAAAGGCCAGATCAGACCCGGTGGGAGGATTTCCTTTGAGTGCGGCGTCGCACGGAACACCTTCCCCAGGGTTCAGGGCTCTCCCGATCGGCCATCCGCGGAATTGGCTCTTGGCTTCGTGGAGCCAACCTGCCCCGATCATGAGGGAAGGCTTCCAAAGTGCCCGCCGGTTAGGCCGAGAAAAGGAGAGACCTGCTTAAGCGGGTCCGGACTCAGCTTGTCGAAACGGCCAGGCCGTTCCTCGAGGCGATGGTCTACGAGATCACCGGCGTCAGAGTGTTGAGCCTGCATCATGACATCAGCACGATTACAGGTGAGGAAATTGTGCTTTTCCTGGTGGAATCGCTAATTTTCCGCGAAACTAAGGAAACCATGGGCCCGAGACCTAACGCGCGTTTTTCCTCCGGCGTCCCCAACTCCTCCCCCACCATGCCATGCTTTGCCCTCGGAATTGGGACCCGTTTCTGCTAAGTTGGAACGCGTCTGGCGGGGGCGTTCGAGTACCAGGATTAGCTGGTTCCATGCAGGCTTGACCCTCGCAGTGAGGTGCGGCGTAGGTGTGCATTGGCCCGAATGGGCCGTTTCGGCTACTTGAATCTTCGCGAGAATCGATGGGGAGACCCGCCACCATGGATGTAGCCCACAACCCCTTTCACATTGCCCAAGCCCACGTCGACCGGGCGTGTGGCGAGCTCACGCTGGAGGAACCGCTTCGTCACCTGCTGCGCGAACCGCAGCGCGAGTATTGGGCCACTCTGCCGTTGCGAATGGACGATGGTTCCACGCGAGTGCTCCAGGCGTACCGCGTTCAATACAACACGGCACGGGGTCCGGCCAAGGGGGGCATCCGCTGGCACGCCAACGAGACGATCGACACGGTACGGGCCCTGGCCTGCTGGATGACCTGGAAAACGGCGATCGTCGATCTTCCGCTGGGCGGCGGGAAGGGTGGCGTTACCTGCAACCCCAAGGAACTTTCACTCGCGGAACGGGAGCGGCTCGCCCGCGGCTATGTTCGGGCGTTTGCGCGACAGATGGCCGTCGACCGCGACGTACCCGCACCCGACGTCAACACCACGCCGCAGATCATGGCGTGGATGATGGACGAATATGAAACGATGCTGGGGCGGCATCATCCCGGGGTGATCACGGGAAAGCCGCTGGCGCTCGGCGGATCGCGGGGGAGGGATGACGCCACGTCCTATGGAGGATTGTGCGTCATCCGCGAATTGGACCGAGTGCTGGGTTTCAACTTCAGCCGCTCCCGGTACGCGGTGCAGGGATTCGGCAACGTCGGCGGCGGGATCGCCCGGCTTCTGCACGAGGCCGGCACTCGCGTCGTGGCGGTCAGCGCTGAGGACGGCGCCGTATACAACGAGAAAGGCGTCAACGTCCCCGCGGCGCTCGAATTCTATCAGCGCCACAGCGGACATCTTGCGGGTTTCGACGGCGGGCAGGCCATGACCAACGAAGAACTCCTGGGCTGCGATTGCGACGTGCTCATTCCCGCCGCCATCGAGCACGTGCTCACCCGCGACAACGCGCCGCAGGTCAAGGCCAAAGTGATTTGCGAACTGGCCAACGGGCCCACGACTCCCGGCGCCGACCATGTTTTCAAGGAACGCAATCTCGTGGTCATCCCCGACATCCTTGCCAACGCGGGCGGCGTCACCGTTTCCTATTTCGAACAAGTTCAAAACACGTACAACTACTATTGGTCGCTCGACGACGTTCACGCCCAACTCGACCGCCGCATGACCGAGGCGTTTCGATCGCTTTGGAAAATGGCGGAGGAACGAAAAATCACGCTGCGCGAGGCCGCGTACCTATTGGCCGTGGATCGCGTCGCTTCGGCGTGCCGCACGCGCGGATGGGTTTGATTCGACCGCAAATCGGACTTCTCCGCCGCCGGCCCATCGGGCTTCGCCGGGCCCGGCCGTTGGAGTTGACTAACCGGACCCTGACGAAGTTAACTGAGAGTGTTTGCACGACATGCGTTGGGAGTTGGCCGAGGAGATCATCAATGAGTTGGACGACGAACCATCGTTCGAGCTCATTGAGGGGCCTCCCCGCGTACGCCGCATGGCGATTGCTGAGCGGTGTTGTGCGCCCTACTCCCCCGCCTCGCTATGAGCCGGCTTCGCCTCCAGCTTCTCCAGGCGACCTTTCTGCTCTTGAGATTGCTCGCGGAGCTTCTTGAGTTCGTCACGCAACTCGGCGAGCTCGACATGCCCCGGGGTGGCTTCTCGAATCTTGGCAAAAGCCTCCTTTGCCGCCTTGCGAACTCGGGATTCAGGATCGTTCGCGGCCAGGGACTCGAGAACAGGAAGCGCCGGTATCGAGGCACTGCCCAACTCGCGAAGCGCATCGATCGCCGGCATTTGCAGCCTTCGCCGCTCACCCTTCATGGCGGCGGTGATGGCGTCCACGATGCGTCGGGCGTCGGCCTCGGCAAGCAAGTTCTGCCTGCCGTAGGAACCCAGCCCTCGAAATGCCGCCTGTCGGCATTCTCTTGGCTTTCCCCGTGCAATCCAATCCAAAAGTACATCCACCGAGGCCGGATCAGGCTGCCGTGCCAGCCCTTCCAAAACCGCCGCCCGGATTTGTTCCTGGTGCGAGTCGCGACTCAAAAGCGAGGTCAGAAAAACGACCGCCCCGTCCGGTTGGATCTTGGCGTACGAGGCGACGGCCGCGGCTTCCACTCGGTAGCTGGGGTCGCCTCGTTCGATCCGAATCCGCAGCGCATCGGCCGCCGTCGTATCGCGATGAAACGAACCCAATTGCTCCGCGCATTCCCGGCGCACCTTGGGGTGCTCGCCGGCCAGGCATTCCACCAAGGCGTCGCGGGCCTTCACGCCCCCCGCGTGACCCAAAGCTTCCGCAATCTCCGCGCCGACGCCCCAAAACCGCGCGCCGGCCAGCGCTTCCTGGAGGAGCTTCACGTCCCCGTCGGATTTTGATTCACCGAAATGCCTTGCCGCTCGAATGCGGTCCACGGTCCCAGGCCCAACCTTCAATTGCTTCGTCCAAAGTTCGCGGCCTTTACGCTCTTTCAACTCCATCAGCACTTCCTGCCTGGGATCGACCAGCACCATCGTGGGTCGAAACGGCAGTGGCACATAGGCGAGCTGTTCTTTTTGAGTGATGTCAAACCGATGCGCCGCCTTCGAGCTTTCGCCGAACATCTGAACTTCAAGCGGGAATTCGAACGGCTCGCCGTCCTGGGTTTGTTTGACGACCACTCGGGCGAGTCGGTCGTCCGCCAGCCATTCAAACTCGACGTCCACGACCGGCGCACCCGGCCGCTCCGTCCAATCGTAAAAGAACCGCTCCAGCGATCGCCCCGTTTCCTCCTCGAACGCCTTGCGAAGGTCCGACGTTTCAACCGGCGTGTGGGCATGAGTGGTCAAATACCTCTTGATTCCGCGAAAGAACGGGTCGTCCCCCAGACGTCGCCGCAGCATGTGCAGCACGCACGCCCCTTTCGGATAGGACCGCGAATCGAACATGTCGTCGGCGTGCTCGAAATGCCGATCGACCACCGGCCGCTTCTTGCCGCCCTCCAACGCCGCCCGGGCGTTTCGAAGCATGTCGTAATCAAATTCGTCCTGCCCAAGATCGTGTTCCATGAACAACGAATCGAAATACGTGGCAAAACCCTCGTTGAGCCAGCCGTGCGACCAGTCCCGACAAGTGACAAAGTCCCCGAACCATTGATGTGCAAGCTCGTGGGCCACCAGGCCGTCCGAGCTGAAATCGAGGTTCGCCCGCTCGTTGTGCAGCGTTCGTGGTGTCAACGTAGTGGCACTTGTATTCTCCATTCCGCCGAACGAAAACTGCTCCACACACACCTGGGCGTACTTGTCCCAGGGGTATTCCACCCCCGTCGTTTCGCTGAAGAAATCGAGCATTTTAAGAGTTTTGCCGAACGATCGGCGGATGTCGGCCTTGTGCTTCGGCGGTACGTAGTACGTCACCGGCCTCCCGCGCCACGTTTCCGTCTCGGAAACCAGCTCGGCCACGACCAGCGTCACCAGATAGGCGGCGTGCGGTTTTTCCTGCGACCAGTGAAACGTGATCGTGCGGTCACGATTGTCTGTGCGCGTGACCAGCCGCCCGTTGGACACGGCCTCGAACCCGGCCGGCACCGTGACGAGCATCTCCGTGGATTGAAATTCGCTGGGATGATCCACGCATGGAATCCAAAACCGGTTGTCCGCCGTTTCTCCCTGCGACCACATCACCCAGGGGACGTCCGGTTCCGCGTCGCTGGGGCCGAAGAATTGCAGACCGGCGGGCGGGTTGGCCACCGTGTAGTGCACGCGAATCGTCGCGCGATCGCCTTCCATGAGCGGCTTTTCGCCGCACAAAATCTCGATCAACTTTCCGTCGTGATGGAATTCCGCGGGCGCGGCCGCCGCACGGGCTCGGGCCATGGTCACCTGCGCGACGTTCATGTCCACCGCGTCGAGCCGGATCGACGGAACATCGCGAAGCGCGGTCAATTCGATCATGGCCGTCCCGGAGACCGTGCGTTCCTGCAAATTGACTTTCAGGTCCAACGCGATGTGCCGAATATCGACGACCCGATCCGGCGGAAAACGCCACGGCCGATCCTTATCCGCGCCACTTTCTCCGAAAGCCCCATACGGATACAAGGTCAGGAATACCGAGACGGTAACCCATTGAAGTCGTTGCAGATGAGTTGAATTGGGATCGTTCATTGTGTTTCAAACAACCGTCGTCTCGCGTGGAAATCCCAGTTGTACCAAGTCAGAAAGGAGCCTGTCGATGGTCGGTTTGGAAACCCTTACTCCGCAATAAGCAGAGCGTTTGCCGGAGGCGAATGAGGTCATAACGCGCGAAATCCGGTCGGTTGACGCACGTACTCGCCGGCACGTTCAGCAATCGGGCTCTTTGCGGATCTTGCCAAGAAAGCTTATTACGCTTGTCGAGAAAAATAAGGTTTCCGCGGAAGTCTTATAATCCTGTCGCCCCTTTACAAGGTTCGCTATAATCCTCGCTTGGCTGGAACTCGTCGGCTCCGTTCACCTGTCCCAAGGATCCGCCCACAAAACGAACGACCAAGGTGCAGTCGTTTGGACTGCACCCTGGCCGCTACTTCGCTTTACGCGTTTCGATGGACGATCAGCCGCCCTTGATCGGCTGAACTTCTTCTTTTTTGCTGACCTTGCCGTCCTTGCCCACGGTCACGCTCCATACCTTGTCCGCCAGGACAACGGCCACCATGAATCCGTTGGCGTCAGCCGAGACGGCCGTGGCCTTACCCTTGGTGTCGGCTTCGGCGGCGCCGACCGCGGAGGCAAGAGCAACCTTTCCATCGGTCATCATCTTTGAGCCATCGCCGCACTTTGCGTCCTTGCAATCATCGGGCTTCGCATCCGCCTTGCCCATGACCTTGCCGCTCTTGTCCACGTTGGCCACCATGCACTTGCCGGCGGCATTCGTGTGCACCGCGAACATGGTGGCAGCATCTTTCTTGACCGCCATCACACAGCAGGCTTTGCCCTTGGTATCGGCCTCGGCGGCCTCAATCACCTTGGCAAGCGTCAGCTTGCCTTCGTCGAGCACCTTGGCGGCATCCTTCGCGTTGTCCGTCACCTTGCCCGCAAACACCAGGGCCGGCAGCGAAAGCATGACCAACGTACCCACACATCCACCACACAATAGACGCAATCCACCCTTCACCATAAATGTCTCTCTCCTTCTTCGATTACAGCGAGTTGCTAACCGAACTTTTCACTTCCCCGCGCGACCCTACACGATCGCCCGAACAAAGCGGCAAACAGTAACTCGAAAACCCGTGCCATACAACACCATGATGGCTGAAACCGGCTTCCCGCACCAAGGTTAGCGATACGCGTATTGCCCGCGCAACGACGAGGAAAATGGTCAAACCCTCTTCTGCTGTGCGCAAACCGCCTGTTCTCTTACTCATTGTCCAAACAGCAGTTACGATCGCTCGACTCGAAAGGAAACGCCTTGGAACCGGTCCATCTTCGAAAACAGTTGTTTTCCGGCGGTCGTTCCCCGCTTGGCATGCGAAACTTGATCTCGACTTGTGTTGTTACGGCACGGTTACAGCAGTAACCAGTTCAATAACGAGTCTTCACTCTTGACCCAGAAGTTGGCTCGTATCGCCTTCATCGATGTGTTCGGTGCTCGTTAATGGAGCAGTGCCGGCCGGAATTACTTCTCTCGACAACGGAAGCCGGATGCGAAAGGTAGTCCCTTGCCCTGGCGTGCTGGAAACGTCGATCGTCCCACCGACATCTTGAATCAAGTCGCGACATAACGCCAGGCCGAGGCCCCCGCATCGAAAGTTTCCGTTCCGCTGGGTGGGCTTTGTGCTCCGCAAGGGATCGAAAATGGTGGGCAGAATGTCAGCCGGAATCCCTCGCCCCGTGTCGGAGACCTCGATGACCGCTGATTCCACTTCACGGCCCGCTACCACTTGCAGACAACCGGAATGAAGACCGGACATCGCCTCACGGGCGTTAAGAAAAAGATTAAAGAAAACCTGGGGAAGGATCACCGGGTCAAACCGAACGCGAAGGTTCTCGGGCACGTCGCAGACGAACCGTATTCCGTCCCGGGAAAGATCGCGGCACAAGCTTTTAAGCGCCTGATCCACCGCCTCGCGCACCGAAACCGGTTGAAGCTCTGCCTTTTTCGCCGCCCCCATCGACAGCACCCGATCCGAAAGCGCCACGACGGACCGGACGTTTTTCACGGTAATCGAAAGCGCTTTCCTCATGAATATTGAATCTTCCGAAGCCAGCGCCGCCTGGGCGTAGCCGACCATGGGAGTCAGCAGATTGTTGAGCTCGTGAACGATCATCATCGCCGCGGTTCCCAAGCTCGCCATTTGCTGCGCCTGTCGGACCTGGGATCGCAAGGACTCGAGCTGACCTTCCACGCGCCGAATCTGAGCTTCCACTCCCGAGGGAGCCGATCGGGGAGGCGAATTCGAAAGCGATGCGCGAAAGGCCATCTAACCTCAATCCGCGCAAGAGGAAAGCAATCTCCGCGGGACTATCGTTGAATATCGGCCCGGACCCGGTGTTCACCCAAGCCGAACAATTCGCCGGAAACCGAGTAGCTCACGAAGCGCAAGGCATTGGGCCAATGAAACGTTTGATGTTTCGAGGTGGCGAAGCCCAATTGGGCATCTACAAAATGCCGCGACCCGCCGGAGCCCTCAGTTCTGATCCGACGCGATCTCCCCCGTTGCGTCGATTCAGTTCCAACGGCCCCGACGGGTCGCCCGCCGAGGATGAAGCTGTGCCTACGATTTCCCCTGCCTTCGGTTGAGAAGAACCCCCGTTTTCTCAATCCCCCGTTCTGCATTTCCCCAAGGCTGTGTCCCCTTTTTCGCTTCTTCTTGCCTTTCGGCAATGAATGAATAGGAGAGCACTTGCCGTGCCAAGACTTCAGATCATGGCAACAACGGCCGTGATTATCCATAAACTATTTAATAGCAATATGTTACAAATATTCGATCCCAGCGCACTTCGATGGCAACACGAAATCGCTCGCTGGAAATGCTGGGTAATGGGTGCCCAAAATGGGTAATAATACCCAATCCTGGTCCATTAACTGCACGTGCCATTCAAGATGGCAGGAGTTCGTACTGAAGTTCAACCGACTCAGATTCAGCAGATGGGCCCGGAATATCCGGTTTGCATAGCGGGAATGCCAATTCTACAAGTGTGCGAACCCAATCAGATTTGATCGAAGTTCGGGAATGATCCGTTAGCGAGTTCGCCATTCGCGATAGCAAGGGGGCGAGCGGTCGAAGGCCGACCTCCCATATCGCGGCGTGGGCTGCCGATGCAACCGACCGGACGGATTCTATTTTTAGGTGGGCGCATTGGAAACGACGCTCCCAGCCATTTCGATCCGTCAACGATTTCCATTGCTCCACGCGGTCGCCGCGGATGCGATCGACGATCGTATTTCCCACTCGCGCCCCGATTCGCCCCAGAGTGCTTTGCCGAAACGAATCCAATTTGACCTGGAGGATGATGCGCCCATCGGAATGCACAACGCGGCGAAGATCGGCCAGGAACGCATCGATGTTCGACAACCAATAAGCCGCGTTGCAGTGGATGGTTCGAAGCGATTCGGAAGCGAGCGGCAGCGGCCGTTCATGATCGTGCTCGATCAGCCGGCTGAACACGCCCAGTCTTCTGGCCTTCTCCAGGAGATTGGGTTTGAGATCCGAACCCACTTCGACGATGCGCCGCGGCGGGGTCAATACCGATGGACGGTACAGATCGCCCACATGATCGAACCTGTCGGCTCCAGTCCCTGCGGATCGATCGGCGCTGAACCCACCGACAAAAACATCAAAGGCCGGGTCGAGCAAGCCGCCATGGTGGAGGAAGGTAAACAAACCATCGCCGCAGCATAGATCGGCCGCGGGTGATTCCCACGCGCATCGCGAAAGGGCCATGCTGCGTAACGTCATCCAAAGTGCGTTCTCAGGGCGCAGCCAATAGGCATGAAGGAATCGCTCCAGCAACCCCCGCACTTCGCTTTCCGAATGATCGCCTTCCGTCCGCATGGGCGATGTGTCGCTTGCGACACGGCTTGGCACTACTGACGCACCGTGCGTATCCTGCGATGGAGACGGCCTCTGCCGCCCGGAATCAAACTTCCTAACGAGTATTGTGTCGATTCGTGGAAGCCGATACCGATCGCTTCGACTGGATAAGCTCTTTTCGTCGGTCGTGAATGCACTAGCAAACCGCGCGAGCCGTGCGATATGGGCGACGCCCGGGTCGACCGCGCCATACGGGTAGGACAGGGGTCTCGGCGCCGGCCCCAGGATCTCATTCAGAACTCGGGCCGAACGGAACAAATCCGCCTGCCGATCGGCCGGACCCAGCCGCGTCAACGGCTCATGAGAGTGGCCGTGAGCTCCGATGGTGTGTCCCCGTCTTTGCAAGTCGCAGACATCATTTTCGCTCAGGTACCACTTCTCCCCCCAATGCTCCATCGAGCCGAAACTTTGCTCGAACAATTCCTCGATCAGTCGGTTCCGCACCGGCCGGGGCAACACCATCGACAACATGTACTTCAACCGCGCTCGGACCGGCGGTTCATAATGGTACATTCGCTTCGCCGCCACGTTGACATCGAGAGTCAGCGCGGGCTCCCGACGGCCCCATTGCTCGCGGAGGAAGCGAAGAATCTCATCCTCAAATCGCTCGTCGGAAAGCACGCCCAACAGCAGATGAATGGCGTGAGCGGGTAGGAGCCGGCGCTCGCAGAGAACGGCCGTGGGAACGAAGAAAATCCCCTTCAGGCCGCGTTCCTCGAGCACGTCCGCGGCAGCTTTGTGATCGGCAAGCCCGTCGTCAAAGGTCGCGACGAAACCGGGTGCGTATGACCGTTGACCACTTTGAAGCCATTCGTGGAGCCGAAACCCATCCCAAGGCTCGAAACCCTCGCAAAGCCCATCCAGTTGCGATCCCAGTTCCCTGGGCGTGATTCCTTTGATTCCCGACTGCGCGGAATCCTTCTCCCTAACGTAGTGATACATTACGACGAGGGAATCTCCCGTTCGTTTTTCTCGGTTGGCGAACCGACTCGAAGCGTCGTCCGCGCGTGCCCTGGCTTCCATCCGCGATGAATTCGGGAAAAGAATTCCTTCCGCCACGGGTTCGATTGGGTAGAGGGCCGTTTCAGTCGAGCCTGCCAGCAAGGAGGCCGCGGAGGAGTCCTTTCCGCTCGCGGGTTGGGCTTGCCGGGTCGCGGGCATAATCATTCTATCGGCCGGAACCGGCTGATTCCGACGCCGCGAAAAACCGGGCAGGTCAAGTCCGGTGGCCCCCGCATTGACAGTGCTGAAATCTCGGTTGTTTCCATTCGACGTCTTCCCTTCGCGGTTGGGACTCTACGATCCGCTGCCGATGGAATCCGCCCGGCCTTGCGGGGCTGAAGCCGATGGCCTACGGTGCCCGGCCCAAGGAAGTGGCCGGGGCGGAGGATGCGGCGTGGATGCGTTGGGTCTTCGGTCGCTTCCCTACTTGGCGCGAAGCAATTACTACCACGAACTCCATCACACGGTTCTGTGGAGCGTTCTCGCCGGACTGATCGACGGGCAATTCGCGGCCGTCGTCGTTTCACGAAGTTTTCACGCGAGCGATCAGCTTATCGCGGTGGCCTCGGCCATGCCCGCGGCCGCCAACCTGCTCAGCATAAGCTGGGGGTTGCTATGCGTTGGTCGTCCCATCGTGCGCTTGGCGACAGTATTCGTCGCCGCTACCGCTTTGTTCGCCGGAATCGTCGCGGCGATCCCTTCGACTCCGTGGGGAGGCGTATGGTTCGTCGCCCAGGTGTCCGGAGCGCAAGCCATGCTCGCCGGCGTCGTCACGATTCGCTCCGCCATCTGGCGCTCCAATTACCGGCACGAGGAACGCGGGCGCATCACCGCTCGGCTTCAGGGAATACGGTTTGTCATCAGCGTGACCACGGCGCTGGTGGCTGGGCGGCTGTGCGACCTCGACGCGCATGCCTATCGATACGTTTTTCCCGTCGCGGCCGCATGTGGCGTCCTGAGCATGATCCACCTTTCACGCATTCGAATTCGCGGGCAGCGCCGCGCCGTCCGCCGCGACATGGAAACACTTTCCGATGGTGACATTTCATCGTCCATAATCGAACCGTTTCCATTGGTCACACTGATTTCCCCGGGGCACATCCTGAGCCAAATGGTCCGCGTCCTCCGCGGAGACCGGCGATTTCGGCGTTATTGCGTCGCCCAGTTTTTCACGGGGCTGGCCAACCTGCTCACCATTTCCGTGGTCGTGTCGGTGGTGACGCGGGAGCTCGTACCCGATGACGGCCGCGGATATTGGATCAGCGTGGTCATTATCGAGGCCCTGCCGCGGCTGGTGATGCTCGGCAGTCTCGGTCGCTGGGGGCAGGTGTTCGATCGTCTCGGGGTGCTGGGAATGCGCACGCTGAACATGGTGTGCTGGACGGCGTCGATCCTCTTCGCGATGGGCGGGGATTTTCTCACTCCCGCCTCCGGCAACACGGGTCCGGGGTTGTTTCTCGCCGCGCTCGCGCTCTTCGCCCTGCGGGCATTCGCCAACGGACTGGGCCTGGGCGGCGGTGCCCTCGCGTGGCACATCGGCCACCTCCACTTCGCCAAACCCGCCGAGGCCGAGATCTACATGGGTGTCCACGTGACGTTGACCGGCGTCCGCGGGCTGATCGCGCCCTTGGGCGGCATGTGGCTGTGGCGAACGGTGGGCTGGCCGATGTGGGTCATCGCGGTGGGGTGCTCGCTGTATAGCTTTTACGTGTTTTCGTCGATGGCGAGGGAAGAAAAAGCGGCCAGGGCGTGAATCACACAATGAGGCCGGATGAGAAAGATGATTTGCGCGAAACAAGGCGAATGCGGAACGGAAGGTGCGACGGAGCGATCCCGGCGCGCCGGGAACGGAGCGCCGAAGGGGAATTACGAAGAGGACGAAGGTATCCGAGCCGGAATCCCGGCGCGCAGGGAAAGCGACCGGTCCCCGCCTTTCGGCGGGTTGTCATGCGACGGGTCGGCCATCCACCCCGGCGCGCCGGGCCATCCACAAAACGGCTTAGACGATCGCCGGATTCCGCACTTTGAGCGAGCGTCAGTCGGCGAATTCCTTTGCGAATTAAAGCAATGGATCAGAAGAATACCGGCCACACTTCGTAGGGTCCGTGACATGGGTTCCACCATTCGATAGGATCGGCGGGCGTTGAGGCCGCGAGCATGTTGGACGACAACGCTCTCAAACTCTCGCACGACGAACGCGCCCGAGTTTCGGCCTTGCTTGGGCAGTTCTGGGGGTTCACTTCGCTTCGCCCTATTCAAGAAGCGGCGATTGCCGCGAGACTTCGCCGCCGCGATTCGTTGACCGTGCTCCCGACGGGAGGGGGCAAATCACTTTGTTATCAGGTTCCGCCGCTGGTGACTGGGCGGACCCACGTGGTTGTATCTCCACTCATTGCGTTGATGAAAGATCAGGTGGACGGCCTGCGGGAGTGCGGATACCCGGCGGCGGCGGTTCACAGCGGTATGTCGGGGCCGGAACGAAACGCCGTCGAGCGAGATTTGCAAGCCGGCAAACTGCGGCTGATCTTTGCAGCGCCGGAGCGGCTGCCGACCGAGCCGTTTCTGCGGCTCCTGGGCAGCCTTGAGACTTGCGATTTTGCCATCGACGAAGCCCACTGCATCAGCCATTGGGGACATGATTTTCGGCCGGAGTATCGGCGGCTGGCCTCGTTGCGCGAGCGGTTTCCGAAGGCAAGCTTCCATGCGTTTACCGCGACGGCGACCCAACGGGTTCGCGAGGACATCGTTTGTCAACTGGGGCTTCGCGATGCCGCGCTGCTGGTGGGATCGTTCGACCGGCCCAACCTCGTGTATCGCATCCGCCCGCGAGTGGATCTGGAGGGGCAGGTTCTGGAAGTCGTCCGCCGCCATGCGAACGAAGCGGTCATCGCTTATTGTCTGAGTCGCCGCGACACCGAGAACCTGACCGAGTTTCTTAAAGAGGAAAAGGTCTCCGCCGAAGCCTACCATGCCGGGTTGGACCCGCAGACCCGCCGTCGCGTGCAAGATGCCTTCGCCGCGGAAAAGATTGACGTGGTCGTCGCGACCGTGGCCTTCGGCATGGGCATCGACCGAAGCAACGTCCGCTGCGTCATCCACGCCTCGATGCCCAAGTCGATCGAGCATTATCAGCAGGAGACCGGCCGCGCGGGGCGTGATGGGTTGGAAGCGGAGTGCCTCCTTTTCTATTCGGCCGAAGACGTGATGCGCTGGGAATCGCTGATCGCCAAGAGCGCCGTTGAGGCCGAGCGGCCGGAGGGCGTTGTGGCGGCGATAAAGGAGCTGCTCCGCCACATGCAGGGTTATTGCAACCGGGTGCGGTGCCGGCATCAAAGCCTGGTGGAGTACTTCGGCCAAACTTACGACCGCCCGAACTGCGGGGCGTGCGACGTTTGCCTGGACGAACTGGAAGGCGTAGTGGATGCCACGTTACTGGCACAAAAGATACTTTCCTGCGTGGCCCGGGTCGGGGAGCGGTTCGGCGTGAATCGCGTCGTCGACGTGCTGCTTGGCGCGAACACCGAACCGATTCGTCGATTCGGTCACGACCAGCTCAGCACGTTCGGTTTGTTGGCGGGCATGGCCAGAAAGGAATTAATCGCCCTGATCTACCAGCTTGTCGATCAGGGCGTGCTCGTGCGGACAGCGGATGACAAGCCGATTCTGAAGCTGAACGAAGCCTCCTGGGAAGTCATGCGAAAGCAGCGGCCCGTGAGGCTGGTGCAGGCAAGAGAGAAAGCGGCGGCGAGGACCCGGGCGGACCAGGACGGATGGGAGGGGGTCGATCGCGGGCTCTTCGAGCATCTTCGGGCTGTTCGAACGGGGCTCGCCGAAGAACGTTCGGTTCCGGCTTTTGTCGTATTCGGCGATGCCACGCTGCGGCACATGGCTCGTGTCCGACCCTCGACGTTGGACGGACTCGGCCGAGTGTACGGCATCGGGCAGCAGAAGCTTGCGGCCCTCGGCGAGCTCTTCCTCATGGAGATCACGAGCTACAGTCGCGACCACGGCCTCTCGACGGACGTTGCCGAAAAACCCCGCCTGCGCGAACCCGGTCCCGACGGGCGATCGCACAACAGGTCGCGGACGTACAAGGCCGCCATTCAAATGTTCGCGGAAGGGCGAAGCATCCAAGAGGTGATGCAGACCCTCGGGCGTGCGGAAAGCACGGTGGTCGAGTATCTGGCCGAGTATATCGAATCCGTGAAACCCGCCCGAATCGATCGCTGGGTGGACGACGAGAGCCACCGACGGGTCAGCGAGGTGACGGGGCAGATCGAAGGCGACCGGCTGAAGCCGATTTTTGATCACCTGGAGGGAATGGTCCCCTACGGCACGATCCGCCTGGTAGTGGCCCATCGACGGGCGCTGGGATCGGCGTAACGATGGACTTTTCCTTTTTGTCATGAGGCGCCCAAATGCAGCCACTTGGAGGCGCCGCAAATCCAGCCACCTTTGGTATGCTTACGGTGGAGTGCACGCCATAGTCGGTCGGGCACGGTCACGTGGGGATTCGGATTTGCGGCGAGGTCCGGTTTCGCGGCATTCCTCTCACGCGGTTGCGGCTGTCGATTGCGTTGCGCCCGTTCACTTGGCCCGAAACGCGCCGAATCCTCTCGGCTGCGGGCCTTTTTCGGGGCGACAGCGGTTAACAAGTGGGCTCGACGATCCCACGCGCGCCGCCCCAACGCGTGCCAAGAGTTGATACGCGCAGTGTTCGAGGTAGTCCGGCTGGATGGACATGCGCTGGCCGCCGACACCGGCGACTCTGCCACCGCCCCGGTATGTAGCCGATCCGGTTCCGCGGTGAAGGGCTCGTGGATGGCCCGGGCTGCATCCCTCACCCGGCCGTGGCGGCCTTGTTGCGTATTCTGATGACTATTGCGCCGGCAAGTAACACGAAGGCGCCGCCAATCATGTTAGCGACCCCAGACATGATCGGTATCTGCGGCGCCGGAAGGGGCATGGCCCACAGCTCATCGTCGTGAATGCCGTCGTCGGCACTGAAATATGCGAGACCTCCGATGGGCACTAGATACCCAGGGTTTGATCCCACCGGACCGGGATTGATGTCCATCACAAGATTGGTTCCGTTGACTTCATCGAAGCTGAAGAGCTCTCGACCGTGAACGCCGTCGTCTGCGTAGAACAGACAAAAACCTGGGGCCACCCAGCTAGGAAACGGGTTAGACCCAGACGGTCCTGTATTGATGTCCTTAACCAGAGAAGTCCCTTCCAATGTGCCGTCGGTCATCCAAAGTTCACATCCGTGCGAACCGTCGTCGGCGCCAAACAGAGCGATCCCGTCAAACATTGATCGAGCCGCGCCGGGTTCGGATGAACCTATGCCCGGGTTGATATCCTTGACGAGAAAGGTCCCCAAGGCTGTTCCGTCAGTCCGCCAAAGCTCTCGGCCAGAAACATTATCCGTCGCACTGAGGAAAACAACTCCGTTGATCGGCCTGAATATTACCGGGTACGGAATTGACCCCAAGGTTCCTGGGTATATTTCTTTCACGAGGTATGTGCCGTCCGCGGTGCCATCCGTTCTCCAGAGTTCGCTTCCTGTGGTGGTTTCAAAAGCATTAAATAGCAGTATCGAGCCCAGTTCGATGAAATCGATCGGTCCGGAACCTGCGCTTCCTGGGTTGATGTCTTTGACGAGCACCGTTCCCGCGCCTGTTCCATTGGTTTTCCACAGTTCGCAGCCCAAAGCCGATGTGCATGCGCCGAACACCGCCTCGAAGTTGAGCCGCGCGAAAACGTTTGGCCACGATCCACTCGTGCCCGGTCTTAGGTCTAGCAAGAGGTGGGTTCCGCCCGCCGTTCCGTCGCTGACCCAAGGTTCGCACCCTTCGGCAGCCGTGCATCCACTCAAATAGAGGAGTCCGTTAATCTCGCGGAGCGACGGGATCACGTCTGCATTGACGCCGTCGGTGGGTCCCGGATGGATATCGAGAACGATCTGTGTTCCGGCGCTCGTCCCGTCGGTTCTCCAGAGTTCCCAACCCTGACTGGTCGTTGCGGCGACGAAATAGACGAAATCACCGAGTCGAGTCAAGTCCAAGGGAGCTGAACTCTCCGTGCCGGGTTCGATATCCTTCACGAGATAGGTACCTGAAGTCGTTCCATCGGTCCTCCAGAGTTCCCTGCCCGTACTATCACTTCGGGCGCTAAATAGGACAATTCCATTGAGGGAGACAAGAAACGCTGGGTTCGAGGCTCCATCCAGATTGATGTCGCGCACGAGAAAGGGAGGCGCACCTGGAGCTGTGCCGGCGCCGGTTTGCGCTGTGGCATAAAACATGAGGAGCGTTGCAGCGGTGTGCATGCACATAATGATTACCTTCCATTCCTACTGCGGACGGGGGGAGCAGAACACGACGCCGGTTGCCGCATCCACAACAGAGGGATCGCTTCACGACGCGAGATCTGATAGTTAACGGCCTGTGCCGCTTCGTTGCAATTCGGGATCGGGCGAGTGTATCCAAGTCGAGCACCCATCATGATGCCGCACGCGCAGCCATCGGAAGGGTGACCTATACCTGCCAACAAGTGCCCGACTTCGTGGGCGATCAGTTTCAAGTCTTCGTCGAAAGACCAACTGGCAACGGCCCTCACGTAATACTCTGTACCCGGCCCAGGATCCCCACCGACATCGGCCCTGCCGCCTCCCTCATCCACCTCGCCGCCGACACCCGTTGGTTTAACCCAAACCGAAATATCTGCGTTCATCTCGTCAATCACATGAACCGCGCACACCCCTCCCCAGTGAGTCGTGGCGCCTTCCGGGCAGTCAACACCGTACGCCCTAAAACTGCCAATGTGACGCGGTGTCAGGGCGAATTTTACAAGACGACGACGTCCCTCCAACCAAACGGAGTATTTCGTTGAATTCCAGGTGTCGGTCGCGAACGACATCACCCCATTCTTGACACACAAAGAGGGACCTTGGGAACAGAAGGCATCATCATCTTGATTGCCACAAGTTCCGTTCAACCCACAGCCCCAAAATGCCACCGACGCGCTGATCGTGATCTGGTCGGCCTCAACGGTCATAGATACACCCACGTTCCCAAATGGGTCGACGACAGAAATCGGGTTGGCGCGGTAACCGCCGTAGAGCGAGAGGCTGTCGGCGTAGCCCGCACGGTCGCGCTGAAGGAAGCGACGAACTGACGGAGCATACTTTCTCCGTCGACTGTCGTGTCCTCCGATTTCCGGCTCGAAGGGGAGTCCCTGGTGCGCCATGGGCTGTTCGACGCCTGTTGACGTCAATCCCGGGTGTCTTGCCGTTCCCGCGGTCAGTGCGTCGAACTTCGTCTCATCGGTGGAGTCGACGTCGTTGTCGAAGTCGAGGTCCAGCAATCTGCACGCTCCGGCGGGGCTCGATCCTCGACAGATCCCCGGCGGACTGGCGAGCATGGCGGCCTTGTCGGCGCTGTCCACGTCGCCGTCGCCGTCGTAGTCGCCCCAACTCGTATTCTGATGGACGGTCACTTCACCATACGGCGTGTAGACGTAGCGC
>Ga0187893_10001515_pt1 | contig 55476 bp, 61 predicted proteins | sample MA1701074metaG_FD_139574 | JGI IMG/M metagenome (GOLD analysis project Ga0187893, IMG submission 139574) | White microbial mat communities from a basaltic lava cave in the Kipuka Kanohina Cave System on the Island of Hawaii, USA - MA170107-4 metaG ...
CGGCCTTACGACCCTTGCCTTGCGATTCCAACCAGGCCGTAATTTTGGGAATCGCATCGCCCGGTGTGAGCCCATTGATGGTAAAGCTTCCGTCCGGAGTCGAGGAATTGACAACGGTCCCCTTGTCGGCCGAGACGAAGGCCTCTTGTTCAACCTGGCCGCCTGCAATCACTTCGCGGATCGGTAAGAAATAGGTCTTGGCAAAGGCCCAGTCGCGCTCGTCATGCGCGGGCACAGCCATGATGGCCCCGGTCCCATAGCCCATCAAGACGTAGTCGGCAATCCAAATGGGCAGCGGTTCATTGTTCACCGGATTCACCGCGTAGCCGCCGGTGAAAACCCCGGTCTTTTCCTTTTCCAGTTCCTGCCGTTGGAGGTCGCTTTTTCTGGCCGCCGCCTCACGATAGGCGGTAACCACGGTGCGGCAGTCGGCAATTGTGACAACCTCCACTAGTGGATGCTCAGGAGCCAGCACCATATAGGTTGCGCCGAACAGAGTATCGGGCCTTGTCGTAAAGATTCGAATCATGCCAGGGCAACCAGCCAATTCAAACTCGACTTCCGCCCCAATCGATCGACCGATCCAATTCTTCTGCATTTCCAACGTGCTGGTCGGCCATTCGACCAACTTCAAATCTTCGAGGAGCCGATCGGCATAGGCGGTGATCTTCAGGACCCATTGGCGCATTGGTTTGCGCACAACGTCGAACCCACCGACTTCGCTCTTGCCTTCGATAATTTCTTCATTGGCGAGCACCGTTCCCAGCTCGGGACACCAGTTCACCGGCACTTCCGCCACATAGGCCAGCCCTCGCTCGAACAGTTTCAAGAAGATCCACTGCGTCCAGCGATAATAATCGGGGTCGATCGTGCTAATCTCACGCTCCCAGTCGTAGGACAGACCGACCCGTTTCATCTGACCTTTGAACGCCGCAATGTTCTGCGCCGTCGTGATCGCGGGGTGAATCCCCGTTTTCACCGCATATTGTTCGGCTGGGAGTCCAAATGCGTCCCATCCCATCGGATGCAACACGTTAAAGCCCCGCATACGCTTATAGCGGGACACGATATCCGTCGCGATATAGCCTTCAAGATGGCCGACGTGGAGGCCCGATCCTGAGGGATAGGGGAACATATCGAGGCAGTAGAATTTTGGCTTGGCCTGGTCGTCAGCGACACGGAAAGTCCGATGCTGCTCCCAATAGGCCTGCCACTTTACTTCAAGGGCGTGATGATCGTAGGTCTTGCTCATACCTGACATACCGCAGCTGTATAGAAAAAGACGAAGGACTCTAACATACGACCTGCGGGGGCAACAAGAATCGACGAAGGGTGGAGTTCACACGGCACAGGCAGATCTTCGCAAGAAAATCGACCTGTTGATTTAGAGAAGATGAGCTCTTTCGGCGGCTAGAGTACAGATCGCCCGTTGAGGAGTGGAGAAAAGCCGGTGACCGAGATGAACTGAGCGAGCGGGGCGGGAGGCAGTTGAGAACTTGACTTGGCACTATGAATCAGGTGGGCGACACCAAATTGTTTTGCCGCAATCAGACAGCACTCATCGTCATCCATGTAAAGTGACCTTGTCGGATCGAAACCTAGTAATCGCTGACAATGCGGCCAATACTCCGGACGCATTTTTAGATACCCCACCTCAAACGCATTCACGATTCGATCGACATGCCGATCGAGCCCGGTCTTGGCGACTTTGATGGCCACGCCTGACTCATGGGCATTCGTCAAGATCGTCACTCTTTTCCCCAATTGTCGGAGGTGTTGCAGGAACTCCTCCGCCCCGGACAAGAAGCCGATCATATAATCCAGTTCCTTGGTCATGGCCACGACATCGATTCCCACTCGCTGCGTCCAATAATGCAGATCGGTCCAGGCCAATTCACCTTCGACCGAGCGATACATCGCCATCAGTGTGTCGCGAGACTCTTCGAGCTGTAGACCGTAGAGCGCAGCATAGCGACGCGGTAACTCCTCTTCAAAAAAGAAATTGTCGAAATGGCGGTCAAGTAGAGTCCCGTCCATATCGAGCAGGACGTCGTCGATCTCGTTCCAATTGAGGAAGTGCTGAGGAGTGGGTGCTGAGTGCTGAGTCATTGGGAAAGTATATCGGAGGTCGACCGAGAAGACGAGCTGGTTGTGTTTGCCAAAATTCTTATGTTACGGTCGAGATACGATTTCCCATGCCACGCATCAAAAACACCCCCTTACAGACCGCACCGGTGCCATCAGTCACAACGGCTTATCTGCCCATTGTGGCCATTATCGGTCGCCCCAATGTCGGCAAATCGACGCTTTTTAATCGCATGCTCGGCAAACGAACGGCCATTGTAGACGACGTTCCAGGTGTCACCCGGGATCGTAATTATGCTGATGCCACCTATCGGAATCGACCATTCCGCCTAGTGGATACAGGAGGTCTGGACCCGTCAGCTTCGGAGGGCATGCTGGCGCTCATCAAGCGTCAATCGGAACTCGCGATTGCAGAAGCAGACATTTTGGTCCTGCTAATGGACGGCCGGACCGGGCTGACGACCCCGGACCAGGAAGTGGTCCGTCTCTTGCGCGGAACGCCGAAACCACTGTTCGTCGTGATTAACAAGATCGACACACCCAAGGTCGAATCGCTCGTAGCGGATTTCTATCAGTTGGGCGCGGATACAATCTATCCTATCTCTGCGGAGCATGGCATCGGCGTTTCCGACCTCCTAGATGCGATCTATCCATTCCTCCCGGTCCCTGATGAGAACCCTGGGCAAACGACGATGCCTCGCATCGCCGTCGCGGGACGGCCGAATGTCGGCAAATCTACGCTGGTGAATGCCGTGCTCGGGGAAGACCGAGTAGTAGTCAGCGACGTGCCGGGAACTACCAGAGATTCGATCGATTCGATCGCCCTCCACCAAGGACGGAGGTATCTCTTCACCGATACTGCCGGTATTCGCCGACGCGGAAAGATCGACCGTGGGATCGAAGGCTATAGCGTGGTCCGATCGCACTTGGCCATCGGACGGTCCGACATCGGGATCTTGTTACTCGATGCTGTAGAAGGCGTGACCGAGCAGGACACCAAGATCGCCGGGATCATCATCAAGCAAGGACGCGCCTGCTTCCTTTTGGTCAATAAATGGGACCTCCGGGAGGGCGATAATCAGGCCAGGCAGGAGGTCGAACTGGAACTTCGACGGCGCTTTCCCTTTCTGACCTGGGCACCGGTCCTCTTTGCATCTGCGGTTAATCCAGATTCACTCGGCCAGCTCTTTCCTACCATTGATAGGGTATTCGCGGCGTTTTCAAAACGGATCCCGACCGGAGCGTTGAACAAGTTCCTCCAGGAGATCCTCGCCACCCATCCCCTGCCGGTGCGCAAAGGCAAACCGACGAAGATTACCAAGTCTGCCTTCATGACCCAGGTCACGACACAACCACCGGTCTTTGCATTGTTTGTCGGTCACCCGGACAATATCACGCCCGCCTATCTCCGGTTTCTCGAAAACCAACTCCGCGAAGAATACGGATTCGAGGGAACCCCGATTCGCATGCTGGTTCGGAAGAAATAGCTGGTTCAACTTCCGCCATTGCGACACCAACTTTGTACACAACCTAGCCCAAGGTGTTACGTTGTGGGCGGTATTCGCGGGAAAAACGCGTTTCCTGCACCTGGCACTTCGGTGCAACTCTTGCAGAGTCCGGAGACCATTTCTCCGAAAGGATACGCGTGCCACGATCATCTCCTCAGAACCAAGCCAACTCCCCGCAGAATGATGTCACAGGCTCAGAGGAGCCAGCCCCACAAAGAACCGGTGCGATGCCACAACCCCTCCTCACTTCACCTGACTCGGGCATGATCGTATTTTCCTCATCCGCTCGCATCCTGCACATGAATGAACCAGCCCGTGCACTGATGGCGTTGTTCGGTACATCCCATGAGCGCTGGCCGCAGATGCCGTCCGAATCCATGCCGTCTATCCTCACAGAGTTCTGTTATGACGTGCTGGCGCGACTCCGACGTCGAACGGAGGCGCAAGACTGGGCACAATTCGAAATGCGCCGCATCTGCCATATGGTCACGCCATCTCTCCTACTCACAGGGTTCGGAGTGCCGAACTCAACCGATCATGAACTCCGGATCATCCTGACCCTCACCCCCCTTCCTTCCACTCCATGCGCAGCCGCGAATTCACAACATCTCCACCCGCCAGCCAACATACACGTTCCCGTCAGCAGTGCAGTTTCGTAAGGACATGGCCTTCCAAGTCGCTCCGGTGGCGGCTTTCGCCTTGACTCCTCACAGGCATCATGTTATTCGCTCAAGCTGATGATGTATTCCGCACACACAGAGACTCATCACTCTGCGACTCGCGACAACCCACAGACCAGCGGGAGGCGCGATTCCTCTTCTCGCAGGTTTCATCGACGTGTGGTCAAGGCCCTCTGCGCCGGGGCGGTCATCCTTACTCTTCTCGGCCCCGTCCATGCCGAGGACGTACCTGCGCTAGACGGAATACTCTCGCCCCCAGCAGCTGAAATCCCTGCTCCAACACCTGCCGCTATCGACCCAATCATGCCTGACCCCTTCATAAGGCTACGGGGGTCGGTGTGGCGGACCAAGGCCGGGATCGTTTTCCTCAAGACTCCGGTCGGACTGCTGACTCTCACATCCAAAACAACATTGAAGGATCTCAAGGCCTCACAGGAAGTACGATTCTGGGTGCACGAGCGCCATTTCGTCGTCGAGATCCGCAAGAGGGAAGACGAATCCCTAGTCCATCGCTACCTCAGCGGGCCAATGACATCCGGCACCGATGTGCCGAGAACGTTACGCTGGTGGGGGCCTGACGGTGAACAGACCGTGCAATTCGGCACACAAGAAGAACGCCTCATCAACTATCAAGAGGGAGATCCGCTGACCGTCGAAGTCGACGAAACGAATACCATCAACGGGGTGCATGATTTACAGTACGATCTACAGATCAGCCAAGCCCCACCGGCCGGCGCCGACGCGCAGCTCCTCCTTTCAGGAACCGTATCCAAACTCAAGTCTAACTTCGTCTTTGTCCGCACCCCTATCGGCGTGGTTATGCTCAATTCGAAGATCGGGGTTCCACGTGTGAAGGTGGGACAACCGTTGACGTTGCATATTGACCATGAGCATGTGACCATCACATCTCCAGCCACTGAGACACCGACTCCCCGACACAGTGCCTCACAGATCCCCTAACCCACTTCCATTACATCCACACTCCTGCCTGCCCTGAGTCTGCCAAGACAGATTTTTCGTCCTGGGACGCGCCTTGTCAAAGCAAGGCCGAAGCGAGTGACCAAAGATGATCCTTCCAAGCTTGCTTGTGTACGTTGTCCCCAGGATGGCCCGGATGAGTTTCCTACTGCGCGCGTCCAACGAGGGCCTTCTTATTTCAGTATAGGTTTGCTTGACAGGCCTCAGCCAACTCCCTAGACTTCGCGCCAGCTATGCGCGCCTCTGCCTCCAAAACGCCTCCCCAACGCCCAGCCATGCAAGAGCCTGATGAGTTTGATAAGCTGTACCGAGACCATGTCGATCTGATTTATCGTTACGCGCATCGCCTGTGCGGAGAAACGGAGGCGGCAAAGGATCTTGTTCAAGAAACCTTTCTCAATGCCTACCAAGGACTCAAAGATTTTCGAGGGGAAGCCAAGGCTTCTACCTGGTTGTACACCATCGCCTCACGGGCCTGCATACGGATGCGGCGCAAGCGCAAAGGGGAGCCTGAACACGAGCTGTCGCTCGATGAATTTGTGCCTACATCAGAAGGAGAGTTTCGCCTCCAAGTTCCGATGGACGGGCTTAGCCCCGAAGAGGCACTGCAGAACAAAGAACTCCGACATGCCCTCGACCAGGCGATCGAGAAACTGCCCAGTAAATATCGGATGGCCCTGGTGCTCAGGGATATGGAAGGGCTGAGTGCCAAAGAAGTGGGAGCCGTCATGGGCTTGAATGAGCGCGCCGTAAAAACGCGACTGCACCGAGCACGCTTGTTTGTGCGGCGCGAACTCAGCGCTCGCGGCATCACCCACCACGGTGACCACAGATCTGGAGGCGTGCGTTCATGACGAAGAAAAAGACATCGGCGTCAAAGAAACAGATCGGGCCATCCTCTCACCGCCATACGCATGGCCAACGTCATTGCGTAGATCTTCTCCGGCAGTTGTCCGCCTATATCGACGACGAACTCCCAGCCGACATTTGCCGAGAAATACGCCGACATCTGGGAGCCTGTCCGAATTGCGAAGTCTTCATCGCCTCTCTCCAGCACACCGTCACACTCTGCCGACATCGTCCAGCACCACAATTGACCTCGACCGAGCGGGTGGACATGCGCCGCACGATCCTTGATCTGGCCAACGCGCGGTGAAAGAGACGCTCGGGCTCATATGCCTGGTACTGATACTAGCGACCCCCGCGAAGAGTCTATCCGGCAATGTCGAGCAGGCTCCCGACGCGCTCCCAACTGAGATTGAGGGAGAAGCGGTCACCGTAGAGATCCGCTCACGGATGTTCGTTCCCCAGCACATCCACATACATCATGATCGCAAAGCAGTGCTACGGTTCCGCAACCACGATACGGAACTCCATACCGTAGCAGCCAAGGAGTTCTTCTTAGGCGTCGACTTCGACGTGAGCGGCAACGGAGCTCCGGAGTACGGTCCAGACGGACTCAAGCGGGTGATTATCCCGCCTGATGGCCTGATTGAATTTCGGTTCACACCGGCACGTACCGGAACCTTCTCCTACCTCTGCGACATGCCAGGCCATGACATGAAAGCCGTAGTTACGGTCGAATAACTAGGAGACAGGGCACCCTCTTCGGGAGTGATCCGTCTGGTTCATCTGGTCTGTTTTGTTCATCTAGTTGGTCTTGTTCAACCAAACAAACGAGAGAGACCAAACAAACCAAATGACAGTCTTCTTACACCGGTTGAATTGTTCAACAGACTCCTATCCCCTTTCAGGTCCTCAAAGTAGCATGGTACATTACCGCTTCTTTCGTCCTTCATACTAAGAGCCAATGACATAATGCGCCTGCAGATCCTCCAACGTGGCTGGTCCACGATCCTGTTCCTCGCCGGAACCCTGTCGATTGTCACTGCGATGACCATGATGGAAACCCCATCGGCATCAGCCGCTGCCGTTTCGAAGAAATCGAAGCAGGCCCTCACCTCTGCTGAAGCAACGGCTCAGCGTTACGTTGAAGCCATGGGAAGGGGAGATAAGGTACGCGTCGGCCAGCTCGACTTCGCCTGTCAGTATCCCCTTGTAGTTGCAGCCCCTCACGGCATCAAGACCCACCCGACCGACTCCGACCCCGTCTATGACTCCTGCTGGCAGCGTCTTCGAGAGGCCCATGCCCCCACACTCATCAGAACTGATATCGGCATGGAGGTCTTATGGCCCAGTAACGGCAACCTGGTTTTTTTCAGTGAAGACCTGAACCGCTACCCCGCCTCGGCCTTCGTGACCGACGCGCTGGGTCTTACACCGCCGGGCACCGGATTTCATACTCACCTTGTCGGAAGTGTGTCGATCCCTTCGGCCTCATTCCGTCTTCGACCAAATGGCCCGATCGTGGCGGTCCCAACCACATTGGTGAAACTGTCCATCAGTTACCAGGATCCCCTCACCGCTCCATTGACCTACGCAGCTGGTTCGGTCAAATGGACCAGTACGATTAAACGAACTAGGCGCGCGCTGAAGGAAATTACCACCCAATGGATTGTCCTCTCCGGGTTGAAGAAACACGGCTTCGTGGGCGACCGGGCGGTCCTGAACCTACCCGTCACCAGCGGCACTATCTCCGGAAACGGCACTCAGGAAAAGATTCCGTTTGTCACGGAATCCAGTCAGGCTCTCCCCGACTCACTGGTCTGGTGGGGACCGACGGATCTCCCGGGGCTTTTGACCGCCTGGGCCGCTCGCGCGGCCACCTTCCCGGAACTGCGCGATCGTGTGGCCATGTTGAACCGTGTGCTCATTATCGATCCCAATCAGTCCGATGCCCTCATGGTCCTGAGCCGACACCTCTATGCCATTGTCCTGCGCGAAGCTATCCCGTTCCACAAACTCACGGTGAGAGATCCGGCCCTTGCCTTGGTCGTGAACGAGCATTTTTGGAACATCTATGCCCAAGCGACACGCATGGACTTGTCGCTGGGGATGGAGATGGGTGGGTTCGACAAACCAACGACCGCTGATTATCTGTACCGCATGCTCTCAGCCATGAGAACCTTAGCCGAGGTGCGTCCAGAACAACTCGATAACCGGTTTCGATTAGGCGTGGCCTTACGCTGGAACAATGATCAAGAAGCCGCGATCGAAACCCACCGGTCCCTGCTCAAAGCCATCCCGCTTGAGCAAAGAGCCGGCAGAGCCAAAGCCTTGCTCCAACTGGCCTGGTCCCGCATCAACAAAGTGGCCTGGAACCGCAATTTCGACGATTCAGATATTCGTGCTGCCTACCAGGATGCCGACGAGGCGATCGCGCTCGCGGACCAGCCACTCGATAAATTTATGGCCGAGTACACCAAAGCCTATAGCTTACTGTTCACCCCGGACCGAGACAATCGGGCGATCTTGGAGCGACTGACGGAAGCCAAACGATGGTTTGCGGAGATTCCCGGGCAGACTCCGGACGTGTGGCAATTCTTTATTGGAGCAGAATCGTTAAAGGCAGTGTTGGATGCGGACCCCATCTTCAAACCGATGTTGGCTCAGGCTGAGGAAAAGAAGGGATGACGATCCTGTCAGTAAAATCATAGCCAGTTGACTGCTTCTTGGTCCATGACCCGGTATGTTTATCCTCAAGGTGAACGAACAGGATCTGGGCTTTCCACCTGTTGATCAGGCTTCGCCGGAGGGTCTACTCGCCGTTGGTGGCGACCTGCGACCTGAGCGATTGCTCGAAGCCTATCGTCATGGAATCTTTCCCTGGTACAGCGACGATCAGCCCATCTTGTGGTGGTCGCCCGATCCCAGAACCGTACTTTTTCCCGACAAACTCCATATCTCGCGCAGCCTCAAGAGAAGCCTTCGTCCCGGCCTATTCAGTGTCACGCTCGACCAGTGCTTTCGCGACGTAATGAGACATTGCGCAGAACCAAGGCCGCAATATCCGGACGGCGGCACATGGATCACTGCGGAGATGCTCAAAGCCTACACGCATTTACACGAGCTTGGGTACGCCCATTCTGTTGAAACCTGGCAGGAAGGACAGTTGGTTGGCGGACTCTATGGCGTGGCGCTCGGCGGAGCCTTTTTCGCAGAGTCAATGTTCACCCGTGTATCTGATGCCTCGAAAGTCGCACTGGCCTCGCTCGTGCGCCAGTTACAGACCTGGGGATTTCGCCTCATGGACTGCCAACAATCCTCCCCGCACCTCACCGCCTTGGGCGCCGAAGCCATCCCACGTCGCGACTTTCTTAACCACCTCAATGCGGCGCTCGCTCTACCTAATCGACATGGGCGCTGGGAGTTTGACACTCTATGATCAATACCGTCATTCTTTCAATAAAATCAATTTGCTCGAAACCGCAGCGCGGGCAGGAGATTTAGTGATGGACGAACGTTAAGCAGAAAACCGAGACGCTCCTAGCATAATCATGTCTTACTCTTACTTTCCGATATTCTACTCTTCTCGGAATACTGACCGTTGCTTTTTTCTAGAACATTTAAAAGGTTTGAAATTGTACCTACGCGCCGAACCAATGGATGATAAATAAACATCGTTCGCGATGATCCAGTCCCAACAACATAAATGGGTTTCCCGCTAGCAATTGCCATCCCCAGCTCTACATACATCCCAACACCTTTGTCATGTGCTAGTAAAACAAGTGCATCAGACTCAAGAACGCCCCGCGACTCCAGAAGTGCTGCCTGCTGTGATGCTTCACTATTCTCATCGTACGGCTTTAAATGTGGGATGGTTGTCCAATCAAAAGATATCTCATGTCCAGCCTGGGAAAGCATATTCATTGCTTCCCTGGCAACTTCCTCTTCTCCTACCTTACCAGCAATAAATATCTTCATGAGAAGATAGAACTATCTCGATTAACTTACTACCAAATGCTTTTCCAGTATTTCGCGTACCTTTGCTTTGTCACCATCTTTTTCGATGGATTGAACAAAATCTGATAGCTTTTCTCTTAATACCGTAGACGTGTTAATCGTACAGTCGTCTGGAAGGGATTCAAAGGTAGATACTAGCGCTTGAATGTATTTTGATGTCAGCTCGTTCGGAATCTCATCATAGTACCGCGCTAGGAATACAAGTCTCGCAGCCATTTCTGTCTGTAATTCTCTAAAGCTAGTAAGCCATCTATCCAGTTCTCCTGTATTTCCCTTCAAAACCTTCTCGAGTTCAGATGGAAAGTTGTAAGCCTCCATGGCGGTCCTCCAAATATGAATTAAAACAATCCGTAGCGACGTGTGAGCTACGAGAATATCGGCTCATCATAGAAGATCGCTTCTAAACCTCTTTGAATTTTGTCGCCTAATAACTTCATCTCCTTGAGCACTTCCTTGGCTTCTGGTGTTTCTCCTTTGGCCAGAATATCGCGCTTTCCTTGTTCGTTAAGGATCTCCACAAACCGATTATAAGCAAGAAGAATGTCTTTAAGAGCGCCGTGTCCTGCATTGCCAAAGTGAGCATAGCAGTCACACAGTCTGGCCAAAACGGGCTTGCTCAATTCTTTCAGAAGATGATCTTTCACAGCAATCGATTTCTTTGAAGCTACAGGGGTCAGAAACAAGGAGGCAAGTGTCCCTGCATACATGAGCTTGCGGGACGTTCGAAGCTTGGCATACCTGACATGCCAGTCCGGAGCTAGGGCTTTCCATTTTTTGGCGCCAAAATCAACAGTGATAGTTCTCCAATATCGTGTTAGGTCGTTCAGCAAGAAGTGTGGAATCCTTCCAGGGTCTTGCCCATCTTGATCATCGTCGTAGTCTGTGCAGTAGCGATCAACAATCGTCTCAATGAGCGCATGATGTGTTTGCTCGCAATAGGCCGATACTGACTCTGTGAGCAATAACAACCTTCGAGATGTATTCGTATTAGTATCGCCTTCGAGTCCAATTCTCGTATACAGCTCGGCGCTGCTAACAAACTCCTGAAACAATCCTCCCCTTCCAGCTTTCTGAATATTTAACTCGTCACAAACTCCTTCGACAGCGCGAAAGATCTCCTTGGCTCGACTCGGCTTAGTAGATCCATCAAGTATTATCAGATAGTCGCGGTCTGACCCTTTAGTAGCCTCTCCGCGTCCATATGATCCAAGAAATATGACGTCAATGGGAGCTTTCTCTCCAATAGGGAACGGAAATTTCTTGCAAAGAACTTCTCGAATTCTATCGATATCTCTGGTAGCAAGTTGGCTCGCATGGTCAAGAGCATCGAGTTGTATGTGCAGATCATTGGCCGCTCGCTTAATTGCCTCATGCATAGCGGCACCCTTTCATCTTTTACTTCACCAATCGAAAAACCCGGCAGGGAAGCTCAGGTGAAAAACCTGCGCTCATTTGGTAGCAGATCAAAATGTAGAGAGGATAGAGACAGCAGTTGGTCAAGTCAATGGGCGTTTATCACTTCGCATCATGATGAGTCGTGCATCCTCGTCGGGCGAGCAAGGAGCAGGAACCAGAGAAATCAGCTTGCGACATGCGCTGAGGTTCTCGCTGCACACTCGTCAAGATTGCGAAACTCATCCCCTGCCCACCTCCCAAGTCTCGGATGGAACGGATGCGCGCCGAGATAAGCGACATGGCGGGCGCTGCCTGTCAGGTTGCTGAATGGGCGCCGCTGTGCGACGACATTGCGACGTCTCGTCGCAGCTTCATAGAAGCACGCGGCCAACGGTACGACCAAGTACCAGGCCGAACTCAACGCATCATGGCGCGATCGAGCCCGCGCACTGTTCGTCAGCCGAGACGCCCCATCTGCGCCAGCTCCACAAAATAATGCGCGAACGCTTTCATCCCGCCTGAGGCCTGGCCCCAGTCGAAGTATTCGTTGGGCGCATGGTAGCCGTGCTCGGGAAGACTCAATCCCATAAACAAGATCGGCACCTTCCAGGTTTTCTGCATCGTGACCACTGCGCCTATCGATCCGCCTTCGCGGATGAACGCCGGTTCTTTCCCAAACCCAGCCTTCACCGCACTTTTCACCGCTTCGACATAGGGTCCATCGAACAGCCCTTTGAACGGCTGAAGCATGCCCTCCCGCTCCACTTTCACATGCGGGTTGATCTTGGCTACGTGGCGCTTGAGCAACGCAAAGGCCTTTTCTGGAGTTTGATTCGGCACCAACCGCATACTCACTTTGAGTTCACCATGGCCCGGCACGACCGTCTTCACCCCTGGCCCATGATAGCCACCGGTCAAGCCATGCACCTCAAATGTCGGGGCAGCCCAGATTCTGCGCATGACCTCTGCAGGATCGTGTGTACGCAAGCTCTGAAACCCATACGCCTGCTTGAAGCTCTTGACCTGAAAACCTGACGCAAGAAAGCTCTTGATCTCTGCTTTGGTCGGTTCGACCACACCCTGATAGAACCCGGGAATCTTCACCTTGCCGGTCTTGGCATCGACGCAGGCTTGCGCCACGTCCATCAGTTCCGCGAGCGGATTCCGCGCAGCGCCTCCGGTCACACCAGAATGGGCATCTTTCGTTCCAGTGCGAAGCGTGAGACGCGCACCCAGCAGGCCGCGCAGCCCATAAGGCATGGCGGGTTTTCCTTTCGCGAGCCAGATGGTATCCGACACCACGACTGAGTCCGGTCGAGGGATATCCGATTGATTCTTCAGCCCTGCGGCAAAGTGCGGACTGCCGATCTCCTCTTCCAGCTCCCAGAGAAATCGAACATTGATCGGTACTCCTTGCTCTATGGCGTACCGTGCGCCGAATAGGGCAGAGAGCGCTGGACCCTTGTCATCCGTCGCACCACGACCGTGATACATCCCGTTCTCGTTCTTGAATGCAAAGGGCGCCTGCGTCCATTCGGGCTCCTGCGCCGGTTGTACATCCATATGGTTATAGATGAGGACGGTCGGATGATGGGCTCCGGTCGTCCAGCCGCCTGACACGATCGGATAGCCGCCCGTCTCCACAATCTGGGCCTCAGCCCCCAGACCGGTAAGGACCTGCCGTGCGAATTCCGCCATGCGCCGGATGTCGGGGGCCTTGGCCAGGTCCATGCTGATCGAAGGAATCTCCACCATCTGGCCCAGCAGATCTTCAAACCGGCGGCGGCTGTCTGTGCCGTAACGTTCAAGGCGTGCGCGATCGATCATTGGCGATTCTCCAGGATAGGTCGGCGGAGTATAACGGGTTCGGTGAGGAGGCGGAAGGGACTTCTGCAACAACCTTCTGTAAAATAGAACCGTGATACAGGGCAACGCATCTTGTGCACCAAGGTTGATGAGTCTCCTTGCCGCCCTCTGGCTTGGGTGGTCCGGGATCGGCTTTTCCTGTGCTTCGGCAGCGGAACCCATCGCTATTCGCGATATCATCGACGAGCCGAAGTCGTTTCATTTGAAACAGGTCACGTTGCGGGGCACGGTTCGCGATGTGACGCCGCTCGATCCCTACAAGGTCCAGGCCGGCACGACCTGCTATGGCGCTTATTTGTTCTACCTGGAAGACGAGACATCTTCGATCAACGTTGCCGTCTACGGACGCTGCGGAGTCCCGACCGTCAAAGACCCCGATGTCGAAGACGGGCAGCGGATTGAACTCATTGCCACGATCCAGTCGCCGAGTCACGGAGGCTACTATTTAAGTTTTCAAGGGGTGAAAGTGGCGAGAGAGCGGGAAGGCGTCATTCAGGCGGTGGCAGATCGAATTACCCCGCTCGCCGAATAGAACTCCCTGCAGTAAACTGCGGGGTGGTCAGCGAATGAGAATCAATGAGCACGCAAGCGATGACCGTGCGACTTGCTATACCAGCTGCAACTAGGATCGGCTGGATCGGGGCCGGCGTGATGGGCTCATCGATGTGCGGCCATTTGCTCACGGCCGGCTATCACGTGACTCTCCATAGCCGGACACGGTCGAAGGCGCAACCATTGCTCGATCGCGGCGCGCAATGGGCCGAGGATTCGCGCGCTGTGACGGCTCAATCCGACGTCCTCTTCACGATGGTCGGCTTCCCCCAGGACGTCAGGCAGGTCTATTTCGGCGAGACTGGAATCCTGGCCGGCGCTAAGCCCGGCACGGTGCTCGTCGATATGACGACGACGGACCCCGCACTCAGCCGAAAGGTTGCCGAACGTGCGTCGGCCAAGGATTGCTCTGCGATTGACGCCCCCGTATCCGGTGGCGATGTAGGCGCACGCAATGCCACCCTCTCGATCATGGTGGGAGGCGACCGAAAAGCAGTGCAATCCGTGATGCCTCTCTTCGAGCTATTGGGTAAAAAGATCGTGCATCAGGGAGGACCCGGTACCGGGCAACAGACGAAGCTCTGTAACCAGATCGTGATCGCCGGCACAATGGTCGGAGTCTGCGAGAGTTTACTGTACGGCTACAAGGCAGGGCTCGACCTGAACCGGATGCTGGACTCCATCTGCAGCGGCGCAGCTGCCTGTTGGACGTTGGACAATCTGGCGCCGAGAATTCTGCAGCGCAACTTTGACCCGGGATTTTTTGTCGAGCATTTCATCAAAGATATGGGCCTCGCGCTGGAGGAGTCGAAATGTATGGGACTCGTGCTGCCCGGTCTCACGTTGGTGCACCAGCTCTACCAAACCGTCCACACGCTCGGGCACGGCCGTAGTGGAACCCACGCGCTGATGCTGGCGCTTGAAGACCTCTCCAAGGTCCATGTCAGTGCGTCACCGACTTAAATCCCATTCCTATAATGAGACAAGCATGATTACGGCGAGAGCCGGCGGTAATGTTTCAGGAGCAGCAGCCCGCCCCAAGCGAACGAGGCCAGCATCAGGAGAATACCGAAGTTGTAGGAGAGGTGAGCCAAGCGATGGTCATACTCGAGCCAATTCAACATGGTCAGGATATTGTTCCAGTCATGCCCGTCCGTTTCCTTTCCAGTGACCCCGCCAAGCAGCATGAGATCCATCTCCCGCGCATCGTTGATATAGGGGGCGATATCCATGAAGCTTTCCGCTATCCACCAGAGGGCCACGGAGGCGCCGAAAGGATCGCGCGTCTTGATGAGAAAGGTGACCAGGCAGACGAGCGGCATCAGGATCTGACCGAGACTCCCGCCCAGAATCGTCATGAAACGTCCCAATGGGATAAATAGAAGATGACCGGCTTCGTGGAACGGCAGATTGATCAAATGCAGGAACGATTCCCCTGTGTAGTTGGTTTCGAGCGGTGTGAAGATGAACGCTCGGCCCCACCAGAGAAGCAACAGAAACACTGCGACCCGGCCGGCAAACGTCAACGAGTCGAACGACGTATCCGAGTCAACGAGCCACTCCTTGGCAAGAGACACCCAGCGCGAGTTATTCTGTGATTCCTGCTGCCGCTGCAACGAGACACGCGGGCGATACTTTGCAAAGATGATCCCGCATTTCACGCACTCCGTCGATCCGTCCGGCTGTTCAGCCTGACACTTGGGACACGACACGATCGAGGTCGCGGTGGGCTCCATAGCCACACTGTAGAGCTGAGTGTGCAATCGGACAAGAAAATCTCAGGATTGATCCGGAGTGCCGTGTGAGGTTCTCGCGCAGGATGCTCAAACAGGCTGCCAGCGAGGCCGCAGCGAGCGAGGACCGGAGGCGTAGCGTTCTCACCCTCCCGCCCCGAGCTGCTCACGCAGCTCTATCCCAACGGGCTACGTTGAGGATCTGAACGATGCGAGAACGAAGCCTGGGAAAAGGCGCGTCCTTGGGCAAGGAGCCTGTCTTGGCAGCCTCAGGGCGGGCGGGTGAGATAGCCGCCCGGGCTGGGCGGGTGAGAAGAGCGGCTGTTTCAGCATCCCGCTAGTGGAAAGAGAACGGAACAGGCGCAAAGGTGAGGATAAATACGGCAAGTGCAATCCATCCGACCACGATCCGCTCTCGGCCCAACGGTACGTGTATATCGTGCACCGGCGGATGTCCGAAGCCCCATAGTCCTGCCATGAAGGCCCAGAGCCACCAGCCGGGCCAGCCCACGAATCCCAGCACGATGAGAATCGGCAGCATCACAAATGCCATTGTGCGTTGGCGTGAGCCCCACAAGGCATACGCCACATGTCCGCCGTCGAGTTGGCCGATGGGAATGAGATTAAGTGACGTCACAAACAGACCGAACCAAGCGGCGAACCCGATGGGGTGCAAGACGATGTCGGCCTGAGGAGGGATGGATCCGACGACCAGCCAGGAGATGAACTGCAAGAGCAACGGTTCGCCCAACTCCAATCCACGGGTCGCCGTCCGATCCACGACCGTTGACAGATTCAGACCAATGATCAACGCCACCACTGCGGCAATGAAGCCGGCAAGCGGACCAGCCACGCCTATGTCGAACAGCGCGCGCCGATTCATGATCGGCCCTCGTAAACGGATGATCGCCCCGAATGTGCCGACGAAATACGGAGGGCCCGGGATGAACAACGGCAGCGACGCCGGTACCTTGTGGATGCGGGAGAGGACATAGTGCCCGCATTCATGGGTGACCAGAATGAACAATAGCGTAGCGGCGAAGGGAATTCCGCGCCAGAGCATCTCAGGTTGTTCGAGCAGGAAATTTACCGGTCCGTGGACCGGTCCGTTGTAAACCTGATAAGCCCCGGCCCACAGTGTGGTGAAGATCGTCGCCACAAAGAGGGTGATGGGCAGGATCCATTTCGAAAAGGGCGGCTCCTCGAATTCGTCGCCTGGGGAGAGATGACTGAGATCCTCAGGCAGCCCCGTCACGACCGGCAGCTCTCCGCTGCGGATCGGTTGCTCATCCCTCCGCTGATCCAGATTCATAGTGGCTTCTTCAATGATCCACGGAGAAGGGGTTGTGGTCCAGTTCTTCGCGAACTGTCGTGGCCGGTCCGTGACCGGGCAACAACCGATATTCAGGCGACAACCCAAGTACCTGAGTCCGGACCGACCGCAGATGGGTCTGATACAACGTACTGGGATTCGAGCGGCCAATGGATCCCGCAAACAACGTGTCGCCGACGAAGCAGACCCGTTGTGACTCGTCATCCACACGATAGCAGATCCCGCCAGGGGTATGGCCCGCCGTCGCCAGACAATGGACGCTGAGACGCCCGACCGCAATCGTCTGACCATTCTCCGGCGCCTTCAGCTGTACGTCGGGAGGCCGCCAGCTGAGGAGATCGACATCCTCCGTTCCGAGATACACCGGCACATCACGAAACTTCAATATCTGATCAATCCCATCGGCATGGTCCGCATGGCCGTGAGTGAGGCAAATTCCCATCAGACGCAGGTGACGCGTTGACAAGGCGTCGATCATCGCTGACGCGTTGTACGCCGTGTCGATGAGCACCGCCTCCCCGCCGTCATAGACCACATAGCCCTGGACGCCATAACCATTGATCGACCCCTGTATCTTCTCCACCCAGGGCAATGGGTCTTGCGCGACCGGTTCCCATTTCTCGATTGCGATCTGCTCCAACGGATCAGGGCGAAGTCCTAACGCCTTCGCCAGCGCCCGGACCTCAATGCAATCAGGTGGGCGCACACCGCGCTCCAGCGATGTGATTTCGCCACCGGCTAATCCGGTCATTCCCGCCACATCTACCACGGACCATGCCTGTCCCATGCGCGCCTTCTTGATGATGTCGCAGAAATCGTCTTCTAAGGGCATAGAAACCCTTCAGGGGATGATTGCGCCTCGCCCATCCATCTTAGCTTAGGCCGCCAATGATGCGGCGATAGTCATCCTCGGAGTAGGCTCTGAGAGTTGTGGACCGCACATTGCCGAGCGATCCCAACTTGAGGCCAAAGCTCGCCACCTTATCGTTGTTCGGCATATCAACGACGAGTACCAGATCATACTCCCCCAACGTCATGTAGAAGGATTTGACCTCGCCACCCAAGTCCTTCGCGAGCTTCTTCACCCCGTCGAGCCGCTTCGGCGAATCCTTCACATTCTTGATTCCCTGATCCGTCCACTTGAGGAGCATTAGATAGGTCACCATAGACAAACCTCCCTTCCTCCGCCCACTCCTCTCAACTTTCTGGAGCCAACTTTATTTCTTTCACCTCTCCAAAGCCCGACAGCAACTTCGGTAAGGCCTCGCCGGTGCCGACGGCAACAATGGTCAGTCGCTCGGGGTTGAAATGTTTCTTCGCCGCCGTCAGGATCTCCTCCTTCGTCAATGCGATCACGCGGGCACGCAATTGCTGGAGAAAATCCTTGGGAAGCCCATCATATTCCAGCTCCATCAACCGCCCCACGATCGCCGACGGGCTTGCGAAGGAAAACACAAATGAGTTCACATAGGCCTCTTTTGCTTCTGCCAACTCGCTGTCCGTCACCAAGTCGGTCCGCATCCGTTCCATATTCGCGATAAATCGAGCGATGACCTCTTGTGTCGAGGGCACCTTCGTCTCGGCGCGCATCAGCCAGACGCCTTGATCGTGCACTCCGGAGTTCAAGCGGCTGCCGACCGAGTACGCCAAGCCCCGCTTGGTCCGCACGTCGTTGAAGATACGGCTCCGAAAGGAACTGCCCCCCAGAATGTCGTTCGCGATCGCCAACGCCACATAGTCTGGATCTTGCTCTTTGATCGACAGATGACCGACGCGGAGATGCGTCTGCGAGGTTTCCTTGTTCACGAACCGCACAATGGGCTTCGCCGTCGCGCTCTGGGGCACGTCGGCAATTGCCAGCACAGGCGCCTCGCCTATTTTCCAATCGCCGAATACTTCGCGCAGCAGGGCCAGCATTGCGGGCTTCTCGAAGTCGCCCGTTACTCCCAGCATTATGCCGTTCGGATGAATGGTCTTCCGGTGAAAAGCCACCAGATCGTCTCTGGTGATGCGTGTAATGGACGCGATGCTGCTTTCACGCGCCGACGGATGGTCCGCTCCGTACAGGAGCTTCAAGAACTCGCGTCCGACGATCGAACCGGGTGTATCTTGTCTGCGACGAATTCCTTCGATGGCCTGCAACTTGGCCAGTTCAATTCTCGCCGGCTCAAAGGCCGGTGTTCTGATGAGTCCGGCGAAAATCTGGAGCCCTCGCTTCAAGTCCTTACTGAGCACATCGAGCGACGCAGAACCGGATTGCCGTCCGATCGAAATGCCGAGATTCCCGGCGAATTGTTCGAGTTCTTCGTCCACTCGTTCAGCCAACAGACCGCCGCCCCCGCCTGTCCGCATGACAGAGCCGGTCAACGAAGCCAGGCCGATCTTCTCTGCCGGGTCGAGCCAACTGCCGGTTCGCATAGTCGCAGTCATGCTGATCAAGGGCAACTCATGGTCCTCAAGAAGATACACGACCATCCCATTCTCGAGCACCACGCGATCCGGTTCCGGCGGGGTAAACTCAACCGGCTTAAACGTCATCTGTCTGGGATCGCCCAACGCCATCTCGGCCGCGCAAGCACTGAGCGCTGGGAGCAGAATCGAGATGATCAACAACCCGACGGCCATTGCGCTACGCCTTACCCCTAACCCCTCACCTTTTACGCGCTTCCTCACGTCCCTCATCGCGCCACCTCGCGCTTCGGCGCCGCCGCGACATTTTTTTCTCCGGCTTTCTTTACCAATGTGGCCACCGTTCGATTCGACCTCCTGAAATATTCAGTTGCCACGCGCTGAATATCCACCGGCGTCACGGCTGCAATCTTGTCCCGAGACTTTAGCGCGTAGCGCCAGTCCCCAGCCACCGTCTGATACAGCGCTAACTGAGACGCGAGACCTCCGTTGGATCGAAGCGCCCTGACCAGATCGGCATCAAGATTATTCAACACTTTCTCCAGCTCCTTAGCGGAAACCGGCTCTGTCTTGAGCCGTTCGATCTCGGCATAGATGGCCGCCTCGACTTCTGCCGTCGTATGGGGCGCAAGCGGCGTGGCATTGAGCACAAACAGGTTCGGAGAACGGACCCCCGGATAATTCGAATCGGAGTTGACCGAGGCAGCGATCCGTTTCGCACGAACCAGATTCGCATAGAGCCGGGACGTGAGCCCATCGCTCAGCAGCGCGTCGATCACGTCGAAGACATAGTCGTCGGGATGGCCCAACGCCGGCTTGTGAAACCCGATGACCAGCGATGGTTCGGCATCGAACTCTACTTCCACGCGGCGTTCCCCTCGTTGAGGCGGCTCAACGGTGACGATCGGGGGCTGCGACGGCGAGGCCGGTATGGTGCCGAATGTTTGATCGATCAGTGTGATGACCTCCTTCGGATTAATATCGCCCACGATGGCGATCGTCACATTGCCGGGGCCATAGTAGGCTTTGAAGAAGGCTTCGGTGTCGGCCGGCGTAAGCGACAGAATGTCCGACTCCCAGCCGATCGTCGGAATGCCGTACGGATGTGCGCGGAAGGCAGCCGAAGTGAAGGTTTCGAACAACAGCCCGCTGGGGCTGTCGTCATTCCGCAACCGCCGCTCCTCCATTACCACTCCGCGTTCTTTGTAGAATTCGCGGAGGACCGGATGCGCCATGCGATCGGCTTCGAGCGCAGCCCACAGCGGCAGACGATTCGCCGGAAGGCTGATCATATAGCGAGTCAGGTCTTTCCCGGTCGCGGCATTGAGCCCGACCCCCCCATGGCGTTGGTAGAGTAAAGCCATCTCATTGCCGGCCACGAACTGTCCCGCCTGATCTTGCAGTTCGGTAAATCGTTTCTGCAGCCCCTCGATGGCGGCCAGATCCTCGACACTGACGGGTCGCTCCTGATTCTTCCGTGCGAGTTCTCGCTGGCGCTGCTCCAGCTCGGTCCCCACTCGAAACCATTCTTCGAGAATGGGGCGTTCCTTCTCGTAATTCTTCGTCCCGACCGTCCTCGTGCCCTTGAACGCCATATGTTCGTAGAGATGCGCCAAGCCGGTTTGTCCCACCTGTTCGTTGACTCCCCCGACCCGGAAGGTCATGTTGAGGGAGACCACAGGCGTCTGATGCCGTTCGACCATAAGCACGGTCAACCCGTTCGCCAGTTTCTGTTCCACCACACGATCCGCCAGCTCGAACGAAGCGGCATGCGACAGATCGAGATTGAGGCTAAGGTTCAGGCCAAGGCTCACACAGAGAACCAGAAACCAGCGACGATATTTCATAGCATCCTCTCTCAGGCTCAACCTCAGCCTTAACCTCAACCTGTAGTTCATATGAATAGCTCCATGAGTTGTTCCGGTCGTTCGATAAACCAGTCCGGGCGACAGGCTTCCATTTTGGCGCGATTCCCCATGCCATACCCGACCGCACAGACGCGAATCCCGGCATTATGCCCGCCGTTGATGTCGTTGGTGCTGTCCCCGACGAGCACAGTCTGTTCTTTCGGCACATGCAATTGCTCCATCACCTGCAGCAGCATGCCCGGTTCCGGTTTCAGCCCAAACCCGTTGTCACCGCCGATGACATATTGGAAATGATGCGCCCCCAATCCTTTGAGAATCACATTCGTATACTCGATCGATTTGTTGGTTGCCACCGCCTTGCGCTTTCGCTCGAAGTGAATCAGCGTCTGTTCGACACCGGGATAAAATGTCGTGCGATCGAGGCAATGGGCCAAATACTGGCTCCTGAACACCCGCAACACCTCGTCGAAGGTGACCCGGCTACCTTCGCCGATCGACAAGCGCAACAATTGTTTCACCCCATCCCCCACAAACCCAAAGATTTCGTCGATCGGCCGCTGCGGTAGCCCCAACTCAGCCAACGTCAGGTTCACCGACGCGGCAATGTCCCATTTGGACTCGATGAGCGTCCCATCCAGATCGAAGATCAACAGCTCGACCGAGGTTTTGCCCATCATTCTTTTGCCTTTCGTAATTCGTCCTGCAACGCCCCGAGACGGTCTCGCTTTGCCGGGTCGGTTTCCTTCACCCAGGATTCGCGCACGAAATTCACCATCCGCTTCTGACCCACATGAGGAGGGAGCATCGGCTCAACAATCCTCCATCGATTCTTGACGGCTTTCACGCGAAACCGAACCTCTTCTGTCTCAGCCGCCTGGACGAAACCGGCGGTTTCCAAATACACCGAGCCTATCACTTGAAAGGTAACCGGAACCACGACTTCCATCCTATCGATGATCTCCCATTGGCGATACTGCTCCGCCACCACAAAGCCTCGCGTCACGACGACATGCCCCCACGCCGGCTCCTCATTCCAATTCACATAGGATGCGACCGTTTCGACCGACATGGCATCGAGCCGCGCTCCCTTATAATCGAGCGCCAGATAGCGCTTCACCACATCCGCCGGAGAATGTTTGAGGGATCCAGTCTGCGCCGACGCGATACTTGCGACGAATAGCCATCCTATCAGAACAACGAATGCGGCCAGCCGGTTTGGCGTGCGGCTGCTCATGCCATTATCCGGTGAAGTTTCATGGCATTCGTGCCGCCTAACTGTCCCGCCACAGTCCCGGACAGAAGAACGACGCAGTCTCCCGTTTCAACCAACGTTTCCTCCACCAGTCGATGTGCTACCGCGTGGACGCGATCGTCGGGGTCCTGGATTCTGGCCAGCTGCCGGGGAAGCACGCCCCAGTAGAGTGTCATCCTCTGCCGCACGAGATCGTGCGGGGTGAAGGCGACGATGGGAGCGACCGGTCGCTGTTTTGAGAGCAGCCGGGCGGTCGTACCGGACTCGCTGAATGCGGCGATCGCGGTCGCTTGTGTCGCGGCTGCCGCTGATGCGGCAGCCTCGCACATCGCCTCAGGAATCGAGCGGGGCTCACGGCCGGCTGAATGTTCGACTGGGCCGACATTCAGAAGCACAGTTTCACCCTCTGCAGCACGAACGATACGATCCATGACCTGCACCGATTCAACCGGGTACTGCCCTCGGGCAGTTTCCGCTGAGAGCATGACCGCATCGGTGCCGTCGAAAATCGCGTTGGCGACATCGGAGGCTTCCGCCCTGGTCGGGCTTGGATGCTGCGTCATCGACTCGAGCATTTGCGTAGCCGTGATAACCAGCCGGCGATGTTGATTCGCTTTGGCAATGATCCGCTTTTGCAGTATCGGCACGACTTCCGGTCCCATCTCTACACCAAGATCTCCACGCGCGATCATGACCCCATCTGCTTCCTCCAGCAACGAGTCTAACGCAGCGATCGCTTCAGCCCGTTCGATCTTCGCGATAATCGGCTGGCTTCCCCCACACTCCGCCACCAGACGTCGCGCCGCTTGCACGTCTTCAGGCCCCCGCACAAACGAGAGTGCCATATAATCCACGCCTTCTGCGACACCAAAACGAATATCCTTCCGATCTTTTTCTGTGAGCGTTGGAGCACTGATCGCGGTACCGGGCAGATTGATCCCCTTGCGGGAAATAATCCGCCCGCCGGTCTTGACCCTGCACTCGACTGCACCCCCATTCACTGCGGTCACCAGCAGTTCGATCAGTCCGTCGTCGATCAAGACTCTGGCCCCTGGCCGCACGTCTCGAATCAGCTGCGGATAGGTCACAGGAATCTCCGTCAGATTTGAAGAGGTCGTGGTCTGGCTCCCGATCTGGCCGCCCGACCGGAGCATCCCTCCAAGGAGCCGAATCCGCTGTTCGGCCATTACCTCGATTCCTGCTCCTTCGAGATCGCCTACCCGGATTCGAGGCCCTTGCAAGTCCTGAACAATCGCAACCGGGCGATGCAGACGCTCTGCAGCAGCGCGGACCGCAGCGATCGCCACACGGTGCGAGTCGTGTGTGCCATGAGAGAAGTTCAGACGGGCTACGTCCATCCCGCTGTTGATCAGCCGTTCGAGTAAGGACGGTTCGGCGCTGGCCGGACCGATCGTACAAACAATTTTGGCTTTTCGCATGAGGGAGGGATCACCGGTGAACAGGCTGTACCCTGCGTATTCTATCTCGGAACACACAGGCTCGTGCGCTTGATGACTCTCGTGTGCACGCATTCTAGCAAACGGGTCCCGGCACCGCAAAGCATCTCTGCCATTCGACTGATCTTCATAGCATTGACCTGCGTCAAACCACATGCTACGGTTTTTCTCCAAGATCGTATCAAGGAGCCTGGCGAAAGATCTTGATCGCAATGCGTCGACGGAGGCACCGCAGCATTCTGGTCCTCTGGGGTCTCTTTACCTTGCTCCCCCTTGGGGTGCAGACGGATGGCCTGTCCGCCATCTGGGCCGTCCAACGGATAGAGGCATTGGAATCAGCCTCTTCCGCGACAACCACAGATCGATCGCCCAGTGTGCCACATATCCGGCATGAACAGGCCGCGCCCCAAAAGCACACGACTTATTGGCACAACTCCAAGCCCGTCACGGCAAGCCATTGCCGGGCTACGTCTGAGGGCGTGAGTTTCAGAATCGCGAACGGCGCCTTCCTCCAGGCCGCTATCGCGAGTACGATGTGAATCCTAAAATACGCGGCCGCTCTCGGGATGCGGAACGGATCGTTATTGAACAAGACACCGGCAGAGCCTACTATACCGGCAACCATTACCGAATGTTCATGCCGTTGAATGAGATACCATGACTCCTAAACACACACCGACATTGACCGCCTATCTCCAATCGACGAAGCCCCCCTGGACCTCATTGCTTGTGGTCACAGCCGGACAACGCACTGACTCGCTGGTGCGCCCACCAACTGAGTTTGCATTGAAAATCATCCAGGGCGTCAAGAGTCTGACTACCGACGGCCTGTTGACCGAATGTGCCCGCGCCTTAGATTTTCCTGATTACTTCGGCCACAACTGGGACGCGTTAGAAGAATGCCTGACCGATCTGGAATGGCTGCCGGCCAAGGGCTATATTCTGCTCATCACCGATGCGGGATGCGTATTGCCCGATGACGAAGAAGAGTATGAAACCTTTCTTGAGATCTTGCGTGATGCGGGAGAGGCCTGGGGAGCCGGGCAAGCAGGAATGGGAGCACGACGAGCTACGCCATTTCACGTACTGTTCGCTGTATCGGAGCGGGAGAAAGCCAAACGGGCCCACTGGGGGATGAACGAAATCCTTGCTGAACCGAATCGCGAGGCAAGAACAAAACGTCGGGCTACCTTAAAACGGACCTAGCAGAATACATCTGTCTTACGACCGCATCTTCTTGGTCAAATTCAGTAATCCTGTCCAGCGGAAGAGTGAATTATACAATCCGGTCGAGACCCCAGGACGCGAGACGGTGTGAATCGATGCCTGCCAGCGGGCTTCAACGTCGTGACGATGAACGACGCAGATCCCATGCGTTTCTCGCGCAGCGTCGAGAGGGGCTTTTTCGCCCACCAGCTCAGGTGTTCCTGCTTGTCGGCACCACGAACAGATAATCTTCATCGTTGATCTCTGAATTGCTGTCTGGAACGTTATTACCTGTCCTGCCAGGCAAGAGTCGAGCCGCGCTCGATTGGTGATATGAACCAGCATATTTGCAGGGGATTACAAAAAGTCCCGGAGGACAACAATACAGACTGTATCAACAAAATGTGGCGACGCGCATCTCTTTAGGCACATTTGCGCCTCAGTCGCTTTATCGTCCCGAATGAAATTCCACTTTCTTGACCGAGACTCATCCGCATGGTACTGTGCGCCCCCATTATGAAAACCACGCGTTCCGCCAAACTGTTTGCCGACGCACAGCAGTTGATTCCAGGGGGCGTAAATAGTCCCGTGCGCGCCTTTCGCTCCGTCGGAGGGCAACCCCGGTTTATCAAACGCGCCAAAGGCGCCCACCTCTACGACGTCGACGGGAACAGCTACCTCGACTATGTTCTGTCATGGGGCCCGATGATTTTGGGTCATGCCGCCCCATCTGTCATCCGCACGATCAAAAAAGCCGCCGCAAACGGAACCAGTTACGGCGCGCCGACCGAGCTTGAAGTCACGCTCGCCAGCAAGATCCGCGACGCCTTTCCATCGATGGAAAAGGTTCGACTCGTCAGCTCCGGCACCGAGGCGGTCATGAGCGCGATTCGTGTCGCACGGGGCTTTACAAAGCGAGACAATATTCTGAAATTTGAAGGATGCTATCACGGCCACAGCGATTATTTGCTGGCAAAGGCCGGTTCAGGGTTGGCCACGTTGGGGATCCCGGATTCGCTTGGAGTTCCGGCTGACTTTGCGAAGCACACCTTGACCGTCCCGTACAACAACATCCAAGCGGTTCAACAGCTCGTCAAAGAACATCGGAACACGCTCGCTTGCATCATCCTGGAGCCGATCGCAGCGAACATGGGCGTTGTGCCACCGGCGCCGGACTTCCTTGCAGCACTCCACCGACTCACCAAAGAGAACGACATCCTCCTGATTTTCGACGAGGTGATCTCCGGCTTTCGTGTGGCCTACGGCGGGGCCCAGACGCTCTACGGCATTACCCCGGATCTGACCGTGTTGGGGAAAATCATCGGCGGAGGATTGCCGGTCGGTGCCTACGGAGGGCGGGAAGAGATCATGGATCTGATCGCGCCCGTGGGGCCGGTTTATCAGGCAGGGACGTTGTCCGGAAATCCGTTAGCCGTGTCCGCAGGTATTGAAACGCTCAAGCAGCTCAAGGCCCGCGGGGTCTACAAGAAACTGGAAGAGAAATCCGCAGCACTGGCCAAAGGGATTGGAGAGGCCGCGAAAAAAACGGGTCTGCCTCTCACACAAACCAGGGTCGGCTCGATACTTGGAGCCTTCTTCACGTCAGGGCCGGTGGTGGATTGGAATACCGCAAAACTGTCGGACACGAAGCGATATGGGCAGTTTTTTCACACGATGCTAGAACAGGGAGTATATTTGGCCCCCTCTCAATTCGAGGCCGCTTTCCTCTCGACTGCTCATTCATCCCGCGATATCGACTACACGATCAGAGCCGCGCATGCCGCATTTAAAGCACTTTGAGGATCTGATAGCGTAGGCTCTTTCCGTTGTATCAAGCAAGATACTCTTCAACCCTTTTCGATACAGCGTTATTCTCACCAGGATGCTCAAAGTCGCTGTCCGGCAAGGCCGTAACAAGCGAAAGTCCGAGGCGTAGCCTTCTTTGGAAGCTGTTCAAATGGGGTACGTTGAGGATCTGAACGAAGCGAGAACGACGCTGGCGGTTGTTTTCAGCAGCTTCCTATTCGTCGTCCTCGTCCTCCGCGTCTAAAACCTCCTGCCGCTTCTGTTCTTCCATTGCGTTATGCAGGAGCATTCGAATAAACATCGAGTAGAGCGAGCCTTTTTCCAGCGTCCCGCCTGGGGGAATGGCGATCTTGCCTTCCTTGATCATGCGATCCATCCAGACCTTTTGATCGGGCGCGATCAAGATCGGAATCTCGATCAACCCCACACGTCCCATCATATCCATAAAATCCTCCGTGAGTCGAAATGTGCCGTTCGTCTCTCGTGAAGCGTATCACGCTGATGATGAACCACGGATGGTCTTTCTGGCGAGATACGAACGACGCTTCACGAACAACGACGTTCTTGGCTATAACAGCATGCGGCTTTTTGCATTGTCAATCAGACCGCTCTGGCATGGAGTGTGCGTTCCCGCGAGCATGATGGCACAAGGTAGAACCATGCTTGGTGCGCTCATCGCTCTCGGGGTCGTCCTAATCTTCCCCCATCAGATCCTGGCACAACAATCGACAGCCCCGCTCTCATCATTGTCCACAAGGCTCTTAACTCCCGATCACACCGAGTCCGAAATTCGCACATCTTGTGACCTCTGCCGGAAACCAGAAGGGAGGCCAGGGAGTGACCTGCGGCCTAAACGACGCGGCCGTGAGAAAGGATTGCGTCCGCACAAGAACACGAAAGGAACCCATCGCTCATTGGATCAAAGCCTCAAGTCGACCCTGCCTCGTCATCCACTTGCGTCCCCGGAAGATCAGGGACCGCGGGATTCGCAAACAAGAGGACCAGGTGAGTAACTAGCCGGCGAAACCGCGCAGTCAGCGCAGCTCTCTCTGCTTTGCGTGTGCACGCACAAGAGTTTCCCTGCTGCTCAGTATCGCGCTGGTCAGGTTGTTCGTAGTAGCATTCAATCCCATTGGATTGGTAAATTGGCGGCATGACAACGCCATCTACCCGTGTGCTGCAGCGAGCCAGGTCATTGTGCAGCGGCGGCAATCCGAGCCTTTCGTGGACCCGGTCGCTGCGCTTGGATCGGTAGCCGCCATGCCCTACGAAGCCACACTTCTCTACAGCGAGGCGCTGCTGCGCCAGGCCGTATTTTCGTTTTGGCGGCGCACCATAGGTGTCAGCTTCCTTGTTGCACTCGTCGTTGCTGCACTCGGTCTCGGCATACTCGTTTCCCAAGGCGTGGCCTCTTGGCTCATCGCCGGTCTTGCCGTCGTGCTGGTCTTGGGCATCGCGTTCGCCACGGCTGTCTATGTCGTGCACTATCGCAAATCTCTGCAAAAGTTTCGCCAGATGGATAAGCCTCAAGCCACGTTCCGCGCCGACGAGTCTTCGTTCACAATGAGTTCGGACGTTGGAACGACAACGCTTCAGTGGTCCGCTGTTAAAGAATTGTGGCAGTTTCCGAGCGTATGGCTGTTGTTGTATTCCAAGTCACAGTTCACCACGTTGCCGATCGAGTGCTTGTCGCCGGAAACGCAGGCGTATATTGTGCAATGCGTTCGTGCAGCAGGGGGCAAAGTTGATGTCTAACCTTTCCGGCCATTCGTGAGACGTGAATCGTTAAACGATTTGGAGGAAGATCGCTCGGCAGTCCTACGCTTCACCTTTCACGTCTTACATTTCACGGTTCTTAGGACGGTGGCTTGTTATACGGAATCAGATAATACATAGTTAGGCCACACGAGACGGTTCGGAGCACTCGAATGACATCGCAATCCGATACACCTTCGAAAAAAAAAGGCAAGATTCCTTGGTATGTCTATTTTTTTGGATCAGTGCTCTATACGGCTCTTGGCGGTTGGCTGTTTGCAGAATCGTCTCTTCTGGCATTGGTTTGCATCATCAGCGCGCCGGTGGGGTTTTTCTTTGCTTGGAGAGCTTGGAAACAAGACAGACAAGATGCCTCGTAACCATGTGCTGCAGCGAATGCGTCCATGGCGCTATGGAGGCAATCAGCGCTCCTCATAAACCGAACCGCTGAGCTTCAGTCGGTAGACACATTCTCATGGTGACACATGCCGGACCTTCCCGAGGAACTGATCCGAGCGAATACCATCCTTGGCAAGTACGTCGAAATTCATGACGCGATCTTTAAGTTTTCGTGGCGCAAGACACTCCCAATTCCAGGGCTTTTCAAGACTACTGACTTTGGATCTCACTTTAGAGACCTCGATCGATTGGCCTCCAAACTGGCTGCTATTTCGGCAAGATTGAAGGAGGAGGCAGGGTCGTTGGAGGGTTCGCATCAGTATACGGCGGCGTTGTTAGAGACTATCCAAGCGCTTCGGGAGATCTGCCGGCGGTTTTACGAGCAGAGCCAGGGGAATTTCAACAAGTATCCGATGGCAGAATATAATGGCCACCTCAAGATCTACGAAGGTCTTGTGAAGAAGTGCCAAGAACTTGGAGTGGCGCTTAACCAACGCATGCGCAGTGAACAGGCCCAACCGAAGAGTTGAATCTGACGGCCAAGGGCATCGCCTTTTGAAATCCCTCCGCACCTTGGAGAATGGTCAACCAGGCACGTGTTATGACTCTGGCAATGGCTAAAATTAAGATGGAGGAGAATACATCCACGTAAGCTACTGCTTCTTCTTATCCTTCCTGTCTTTAGTCATCGGGTTTGGCATATAAAACCACCAGGCAAGTACGAACAAGCCGATCGTCCAGGCTGCCATAATAACCCAACTCCAGAACCCTGCCACTTCCATTTCATGACTCCTTATCGAAGACGATCATTTTAATACGACCACCATCGCCTTGTCGAGTCGCTTCACTTTCCCATTCCCATCCGTTGCCGCCAATCTGGCCGATCCTTCGACGACCACACGCCGGCTCTCCCGTTCTCTGATCACGTGTGAAAACGTGAAGGACGCCGCCGTCATATCAGAGATCACCGTCTCGACAATCAGACAGTCTCCATAGCGCGCTGGAGATCGGTAATCCACTTCTGCATGCACCACGACAAACATCGTGCCTTCTTCCATGAGCTCGGCCACCGATAATCCGCGGTCTTCGAGATACTGTGTCCGCGCCCGCTCGAAATATTTGAGATAGTTCCCATAGTATACGACCCCGCCGCAATCGGTGTCTTCGTAGTAGATGCGAATATCCATATTCTCTGTCGCGAGACGAACGGAACGCGCGCGACTCGCCAGAAGATTGCCTGTCCCGTCTTTCGTGCTAGACGTTCAGCACCGGAAATCTCGGCAATGATGTTTCACTCACGCCCGAGAGCTTGACGACAACTTCGTACAGCTGCTGCACCCGCTCGGCTTTGATCGGTTCGAAGCCGTGGCCGAGAACGGCATGGTTGGCGGCATCGAGCAAAGGTTTCATCGTCGGCCACTCGCGCAAAAAGGCTTGGCCCATCTGGTCGCCCAATCCAGCAAGCGCCCGGAACTGCGCCTGCACAGGTAATTTGTACTTGCCGTCGAGATCTTCCAGCCAACAAGATCGACAGGTTTCTCGCAGCGCCTGCGGCAATTGCTCCAGTTGCACGTCCCAGGCCTTGATCGTGTATTGCTTGAATAGTTGACGCTGGGCAAAGGCTTCAAGCGCACGAATGAGCGAGACCATGGCTGCTTCCGGATCGTGCAGGCCATGCAGTCGCCGACCGGCGTGGGCCAATAGATCAGCGGCCTGCACGTCTTTCACAGGAGCAGGATCGAGGACAAGCTTTTCCAAGAATCCCGCGTTTGCTTTGATGGCTGGTAACAGCGACGTGAGTCCTGGTGGTCCACCCCACAGAGACGCCATTTCGAAGGCCTTCACAGCAGTCTTCAGTTTCTCCCAAGCTTGACGATAGTGGAATCGCTCCCACAGATCGTATCCATCGGCGACGTCAGCAAAGGCACGGTAAAGCGGTTTCTGCCCGCCGCTCACCCGTGCTTCGATCTCGCGGAACAGCTTCGCCGCTGCCGCAAACAATCTCCGATTGAACAGCTCGCAACCCTCGCGACGCGAGACGGATGCTGCCTCATCCCAGGGATTCCCCTGCGTCCATACGAACGGTTGCCCGGCGAGATCAATCCTGTCCCCCTCTTGCTCCTCTCGCGCCTGCACGAGCGATACGATCCGCGAACTCATTGGCATGGTGACCAACGTCAGTGCCCCTGCCATGGCTGGAGTGGCCCCGGTCACATCGACGACGAGTTCGCCAGGCTGCACATCCCACGTACGCAACATCTCCGGAAGCGTCCGGGCGAGCGTCTGATAACAGCTGACAAATTCACAGGTCTCCGCTATGACCACCCAATCCCACCGTCTAGGCATGTGCTCGATCTTCGGCTGGACCTCTGATTCAACGCGCGACTTCGCCTCTTCAGGCAACACGAAGCAGAGCGAATCCGGCTGCAGACGATTAATCGAATAGACTGCCGCCGCTGCATGGTCGGTGAGGGCAATCACCAATGCTTTGACTGGTTGGTCGTGCGCCATTTCACGCGGACTATAGCATCGGCCCGCTGAGCGATCAATTCATGGTCAAGCAACATGTGTTCTGCTTGACGGTCTAGGGAAAGGCGCTTAGACTTTCATGACGATCTCCCGCTCCTCGCAGGTCTTTCGAACCGTAGAAGAGGTCCCTCGATGATCTGGTGGTATTGGATGCTCCTCGGTATTGTGCTGCTCGGCATCGAAATGGTGACGCCGGGGGGATTCTATATTCTCTTCTTCGGACTGGCGGCTCTGATCATCGGGGGTCTGACCGGCCTAGGGTTCGCCCAAGCGGAATGGCTCCAGTGGCTCTTGTTTTCAGGGCTCTCGATCCTCTCACTCCTGGTCTTTCGCGGGCCGTTGTTGGCCTGGACCAAAACCAAGAACAAGGACATGCCGACTGTGGACTCGATGGTGGGCGAAAGTGCGATCCTGCTTGAAGACCTGGCGCCAGGCGGCACCGGCAAGGCGGAACTGCATGGCACCACATGGACCGTTCATAATGTCGGGCAGGCCCTCGTGAAAAAGAATCAACGGTGCAAGGTCGAACGGGTCGAGGGGCTCGCCTTATGGATTGCAGCCGAATGAGTGAGGAGCGCCTGGAGGGCGAACGACGATGGAGGAGGTAACGATGAGCGGCGGACTATTTGTAGTGCTGTTACTGGCGGTGCTGGTGCTGGTGGTGATTGCCAAGACCGCCGTGGTCGTGCCCCAGCAAAGCGCGTATGTGGTCGAGCGGCTCGGCAAATATGCGGCCACGCTGGATGCGGGATTTCACATTCTCCTCCCCTTCATCGACCGCATTCGTTACAAACATTCGCTCAAGGAAACGGCCATCGATATTCCCGAGCAGGTCTGTATCACGCGCGATAACGTGCAGGTGTCAGTGGACGGCATCTTATATCTCAAGGTCTTGAACCCACAGCGCGCGTCGTATGGCATCAGCGACTATAATTTCGCTCTGATCCAGCTTGGCCAGACCACGTTGCGAAGCGAGATCGGCAAGATCGAACTGGATCGGACGTTCGAGGAACGGACCAATATCAATATCCAGGTGGTGAACGAACTCGACAAGGCCTCGGATCCTTGGGGCGTCAAAGTCCTCCGGTACGAGATCAAGAACATCACTCCCCCCAAGGGCGTGCTGGATGCGATGGAAAAGCAGATGCGCGCGGAGCGGGAAAAGCGCGCGGTGATTCTCACGTCCGAAGGCGAGCGCGACGCGGCGATCAACCAGGCCGAGGGTGAAAAACAACAAGTCATCAAAGCCTCCGAGGCGAAGAAACAGCAGCAGATCAACGAAGCAGATGGAGCGGCTGCAGCCATCCTCGCCATTGCCCAAGCCACCGCCGAAGGGCTGCGCAAGGTCGCAGAAACCATTCGAGTGCCGGGAGGCCAGGAAGCCGTTCAACTTCGCGTGGCGGAGCAGTACATCACGAAGTTTGGAGAGTTGGCGAAAACGACCAATACCCTCATCCTGCCGGCATCGGTCTCCGATGTTGGTTCCATGATCGCCGTGGCGATGAACGCCATGCGGCAGATAGGTCCAGTCACCACAATGAAGCCGTAACCGGCCTGCGAGTCACGTTTGACAGGTGACAGCAGGTTGCCTAAAATCGCTTCCTATGAAAGAACATGTCCTCAGCGCGTTTGGCGAAAGCGCGACCGTCAAGCAACAGTTCGCACACGAGCACGCCGATCGCATCGTACAGGTCGCAAAACTCATCGCCACGGCCTTTCGCGATGGGCACAAAGTGCTGCTCTTCGGTAACGGAGGCAGTGCCACGGATTCGGCTCACCTGGCCGCCGAGTTCGTCGGACGGTATAAACGAGAGCGGGCCCCCCTCCCGGCCATCGCCCTTGCGACCGACATCGCCGCCATTACCTGTATCGCCAACGACTACGGCTTCGAAGAACTCTTCGCCCGCCAGATTCGTGCCCATGGCCAGAAAGGCGATGTCGCCATTGCCATTAGTACCAGCGGCAATTCACCCAATGTGCTGAAGGGTGTCGAGGCCGCACAGGCTTGCGGCCTCACCACCATTGGCTGGACCGGGGGGACCGGCGGGAAACTGGCTGGTCTCGTAGAGTATCCCTTCGTCGTGCCCTCAACGGTCACAGCCCGCATTCAAGAAAGCCACATTACGCTGGGCCACGTGCTGTGTGAACTCATCGAGGAACAGCTCCTTGGCAAAGCCTCCTGACCGGCAGCGGCCCTCTATCACGACCCCGAAACTGATCCCGCCGATCAACGTGACGGATCTCACGACCTATCCGCTCAAGAAACGGTACAGCAAGGTTCGCGTCTCCGACTCGGCTCGCCCCTGGCGCCGTGGTGGCAGCTTCAGCCAGTTCTATCGCTCGCTGCCTGATTTTCTGGGCGTGAAAACGTTGCGCGCGGTGGCCAAAGCCGTCGCGAAGGCCCATCGCAAAGGCTGTCCGATCATCGTGGGAATCGGCGCACACGTCATCAAAGTCGGATTAAGTCCGATTCTCGTGGACCTCATGCAGCAAGGCATCGTATCGGCCGTGGCCATGAACGGTGCCGGGATCATTCACGATTTTGAATTGGCGCTCATGGGGCACACGTCAGAGGAGGTCGACGCGGAGATTGACGAGGGACGTTTCGGGATGGCAGAAGAAACCGGCCGCATGCTGAACGAGGCAATCGTCCGCGGGGCTCATGATCGCGAGGGGCTCGGCGAATCCGTCGGCCACTACATCAACCGACGCCAGGGACAGTTTCCCCATCGAGACACGAGCATTCTGGCGACTGGAGCGCGGCTCGGCATTCCGGTGACCGTGCACGTCGCCGTCGGTACCGACATCATCCATATGCATCCTGCCGCGGACGGCTCCGCCATTGGCGCAACCTCGCTGCTGGACTTTCGACGGCTCGCGACCGTTGTGTCAGGGATGGAAGGGGGCGTGTATCTCAATCTCGGCTCTGCCGTCATTTTGCCGGAAGTCTTTCTCAAAGTGGTGTCCCTAGGGCGCAATCTTGGTCATGATCTGACCAACATCACGACCGTGGACATGGATTTCATGGCTCACTACCGCCCGCTCACCAACGTGGTGCGTCGGCCGACCCAGAAGGGCGGGAAAGGCTACTCCCTGATCGGCCATCACGAAATTATGGTGCCGTTGTTAGCCGCGGCGGTGCACGAAGAATTGGGGTGACCCCCGTCGCATGGCTCCACGCCAAACTCCTCCAGTGACCTCGCCGCATCTGACCCGGATGTGGAGCGAACTGAATGGCCGCTACTTCGACGGCGCACTCCCACCGATTGATATTACATGGAGCCGCCGGCTGACCGCCGCAGTCGGTTTGTTCGTGAGTCATCGAGGACCGCGTCCTCGACTGGATCAAGGTGGTCATCGCCCGCCGACCAGGCGCGAAATTCGCCTCTCCCTTCCCCTGCTCCAACAGGTCGCCCAACGGAGCGAGTATGACGAGCCGGAGATCGTGAGCACGCTGGCGCACGAAATGATTCATCAATGGCAATACGATATCTTGAAGCGGCGACCGAATCATGGACCGGATTTTCTCCGCAAGATGACCGAGATGAATCGAGACGGCACTCTGGCAATCACTATCTACCATTCGTTACAGAAGGAAGTCCTAGCCCTCACGCAATTTGCCTGGCGTTGTCGGCAATGCGGCCGAGTGTACCGACGCCAGCGACGGACGATTCAACCGCGTCGACACCATTGCGGCATCTGCCGGGGATCGCTGCAGGAACTCGGATCTGTCAGCCGGGTTCCGACTGATTCCGAACGTTCTTCTCACACGACAGTGCCTCCCGCTCAACGCCCCTTGCAGCCGCTTCAATTGTCCTTTACCTTCTAGGCTCCTATTTAGGAGCAAGCGATGCGTTGGTCGCGCCAGATCCTCTTTGGGGACGTCGACGCCATGTTTACCTCAGCGGCCGTGGTGAAGGACCCGAGCCTCGCCGGTAAACCGGTCGTGGTCGGCAGTCCACCGCCACGTGGGATCATCGCTGCGGCCAGTTACGCCGTACGGCCATTCGGCATCCACTCGGCGATGCCGACAGCTAAAGCCCTTCAGCTCTGTCCCAACCTCATCCTGCTTCCTCCTGATCGGCCCCTGTACCGACAGCTGCATGATGCAATGCAGGCCGTGACCGATCACTTATTCCCGCTCACCGAATGGAGCAGCATCGACGAATTTTATGCCGACACGACACAGCTCCAGACCCGCTATCCCGATCCTCGTTCACTTGGGCAACTCGTGAAGGATGCGCTGTGTGAGGCCACGGGATTACGCTGCACCATTGCCGTCGCGACTGGCAAGACTGTTGCCAAAATTGCAGCGGATAGTCATAAGCCGGATGGATTGGTGACGGTCCCGCCGGGTACAGAAGAAGCCTTCCTAGCGCTGCGACCTCTGCGCGCATTGCCGGGGATCGGGCCCAAAACCGCCGCGCGGCTGGCGCCGCTCGGACTCAAGACAATCGGCGAGCTGTTGGACCAACGCTGGAATCAACCTTTGCGCCATATCTTCGGCACACGACTCCACTGGGTTCGCGAGCTGGCGCAGGGGATCGACCACGAACCGGTGGTGGCCGATCGCGAATCCAAAAGCCTCAGCCATGAGACCACATTCGAACAGGATACGCATGATCGTCCATTTCTTGAGCGAACCCTGCGCGAATTCCTCCGCGACCTGGCGCGGGATCTCCGACAGGAAGGATTGGCCGCCGCATCCTGCACGGTGAAGCTGAAAAACGCCCGTTTCGCCATTACAACCAAGCAGCATCGCTTTCCCCGCCCGCTGAACTACGATCCCGACATGTGGCCGACCGTCCAACACGCGCTACAGGAGCTCATTCGGCCTGGCAACGAATACCGTTTGGCCGGGCTCGCGCTCTCCTCCTTGACGCCTGCGCCGCCCGGGCTGTTCGACCAACGGCGGACGAAAGCCATTGAGGTGATGGACGCGCTGATTACCAAACACGGCTCGTCAGTGATCGGGTTGGGTGGCGTGAGCCACGACGACGGCGAGTAAAGGTCTCTCTCTTTTCATCCAGGCCCGCAGCCGGTATGATGGGACCATGCCCACAAAGGTCATGACCAAGGACCAACTCACTCCGCTCTTGCAACAAGCCCGCGCACAGAAGAAACGGATCGTCTTTACCAACGGCTGTTTCGATCTCATGCACGTGGGCCATACGCGCTACCTCCAGGCTGCGAAAGACCTGGGTGACCTGCTTGTCGTCGCCGTCAACAGCGATGCGTCCGTCAGGAGTTTGAATAAGGCGCCGGATCGACCGATCGTCTCGGAGGGTCAGCGGGCGGAAGTGGTTGCGGCGCTCGGCTGTGTCGATTATGTGATCCTGTTCAACGAGCCGGACCCCCAAAACGTGATCGCCGCCTTGCAACCGGATGTCCTCGTCAAAGGCGGAGATTGGGCGGTAGAACGCATCGTCGGCCGCGAGATCGTCGAAGCTCGCGGTGGAGTCGTCCGTACTATTCCCTTGGTCCCCGGAGTCTCCACCACGTCTCTTATCGAGCGCATTCGCTCAACCACAACATAAGCAGTCCCAGTGCCCGATACTACCCACACCCATTCAGCATCCCAATGGTTCGTTCCTGTCGCCGCGGCGCTAGGAAGCGGAACAGGTCGTCCTTCAGTCACCGGCCTGCATGGGTCCACTGCCGGACTTGCCCTCACGACGCTCCTGCATCCCCAGTTGGGGAAACTGGGAAATCGGTCGTGGCTGATCGTGACCGGATCGGATGAGACGGCTGAACGCCTCTTTGATGACTTGCACTTTTTCCATGATCTCATCGGCCTTCCGACGGCTCCCCTCACCCTGTTCCCGAGATGGGAAACTTTACCGTACGAGGGCAGCGCGCCCCATGTCGGTCTAATCGCCCGTCGGATGAATGCCCTGCATCACATCCGAACCGCACCGCAAACCTGCCTGGTCACCTCCATCGCGGCCATGATGCAACGACTGCTGCCCGTCACGACCTTCACCCACACCACTCTGCATTTCAAGCTGCGCGGCACGATCGAGCGAGAAGCCCTCACCGGAGGACTCTTACGTCTCGGTTACCACCGAGTCTCGGTGGTGGAAATCCCAGGGGAGTTCAGTATTCGAGGCGGTATTGTGGATATTTTCTCGACAGCCTATGCCGAGCCGCTCCGTGTCGAATTTCTTGGCGAAACGATCGATTCGCTCCGCCTTTTCGATCCCGCCACGCAGAAATCCACCGCAAAACTGGATCGGGCAGTCGTCCTTCCCGCGCGGGAATATCTGCGTGCGGAGACTTCGCCGGACGCCCTCGCTCCTATTCCGGAGGATGCCGAGTGGCGCGCGCCGGATCTCTATACCGACATGGACAGCCTCTTCAATTATTTCACTGAACAGCCTGTCTTGGTTCTAGATCAGCCTGCTGCGTTGACAGGGAGCTGTGCGGACCTCTGGAGCAAAATCGACGACGGCTATCTCCGCCACGCCAATCGGGAGACCACCGTGCCTTACCCGTCACCTGAGCGGTTGTTTCTCTCCTGGCCAGAACTCATGGATCGCACGACCAACTGGCCCACGCTCGCCCTTGAGCCGCTTACGGCAAGCGACGCGTCCTGGAGCCCGGTCCAAGCCTTTCCCGCTCAGGCCCCGGCCAGCGCTGGTCTCGGAGCTCGTGGGACGCCCTTCAGCCAGACCCTGGCCATCATGGATCGCCTCCGAGAGGAATGCCGCGTGGTGCTCGTCGCACGAAGTCGCGGACAAGTGGATCGCTTGTTGGCGCTCTTGCGCGAACACGATGTACCGGCGACGGAATGGACTACGGAGGCCTGGACCATATCAGGTAAAACCAAAGCGCCGTTTTGCGTCTTGCACGGGGATTTGTCCGCGGGGTTCCTCGCACCGGACTTACGCTTGGCCGTTCTGACGGAAGAAGAACTGTTCGCTAAAGGCGCGCGTCACAAGCCGCAGGCCAAAAGTAAAGCGGCGACGTTCTTGTCCTCTCTGGAAGATCTCAATGTGGGCGACTATGTCGTTCACGTTCAACATGGCATCGCCAAGTATCAAGGCCTCAAACGCCTCTCGGTGCAGGGCTTCGACAGCGATTATTTGATCCTGGAGTTCGCTGGCGGCGACACGCTGTACGTCCCGCTGGAGCGGCTCAACCATGTGCAGCGGTATAGTGGAGCGGACGGGCATGCGCCTCGCCTCGAACGTTTGGGAAGCGCCAGCTGGGCCAAAACGACCGCGCGTGTGAAGCAAGACATCGAGGAGATGGCCCACGAGTTGGTTGATCTCTATGCCAACCGTGAACTTGTGACGCGCCACGCCTATGGGTTCGACAGCACGATGTACCACGAATTCGAAGCCGCATTCGAGTATGAGGAGACGGCGGATCAGCTCAAGGCAATCGAAGACATTACGCACGACATGGGGTCCAGCAAACCGATGGACCGATTGGTGTGCGGCGACGTCGGGTACGGAAAAACGGAAGTGGCCATGCGGGCGGCCTTCAAGGCGGTGGAGGATAACCATCAGGTGGCGGTGCTCGTACCCACCACTCTGTTGGCTCACCAACATTACGACAACTTCTCCGAACGGTTTGCGCCGTTTCCTGCCCGCGTGGCCTTGCTCTCCCGATTCCAATCGCCGAGGGAGGCCAAAGCCATTCTCAAAGACATAGCAGCCGGAATCATCGACGTGGTGATCGGCACGCACCGGCTCATCCAAAAGGATGTGGTATTCCGCGACCTGGGTCTTGTGATCATCGATGAGGAACAGTGGTTCGGCGTCAAACACAAGGAACGTTTGAAGCAACTCCGCACCCAAGTCGACGTCTTGACACTCACGGCTACCCCCATCCCCCGCACCTTGCAGATGGCCATGGCAAGCGTGCGTGATCTCTCGATCATCGAAACCCCTCCGGCGGGCCGCTTGTCTATTCGTACGCAGGTTGTCCGATCGAGTGACACACTCATTCGAGAGGCGATGTTGCGGGAATTGGGGCGGGGCGGACAGATCTACTTCGTCCATAACCGGGTCGAAACCATGGAGAAGACGGGAGCCTGGCTCCAACAATTGGTTCCCGATGCGCGCATCGTGATGGCCCATGGGCAGATGAACGCCAAACCGCTCGAAGCTGTGATGTTGAAGTTCTTTCGCCGAGAGGCGGATGTGTTGATCGCCTCGGCTATTATCCAATCGGGCATCGACGTGCCCCATGCCAATACGATCTTCGTCAATCGCGCCGACATGTTCGGCCTTGCGCAGTTGTACCAATTGCGCGGGCGAGTCGGACGAAGCGGCGACCAAGCCTACGCCTACTTTCTGGTCCCCGATGAGGGACAGTTGAGCGACGACGCCCAGAAGCGTCTCACGGCTATTCAACAATTTACCGAACTGGGCGCCGGCTTCCGCATCGCTGCAGCGGATATGGAAATCCGAGGCGCCGGCAACCTCCTCGGGAAACAGCAATCGGGGCATATCGCGGCTATCGGACTCGATCTATACATGCAGATGGTGGAGCAGGCCGTCCAGCGTCTCAGGGGCCAGGTGGTGGAAGAAGAGCCGGACCCCGTCCTCCGGCTCAACGTCTCCGCCTTTATTCCGGATGAATATGTCGCCGACCCTCACCAGCGCCTCTCGTGTTACAAACGACTCTCGTCCTGCACTCAAATCGGAGATCTTGCCCTTCTTCATGGTGAAATTCAGGATCGGTATGGGATGGCCCCTGACTCCGTCGAACGCCTGTTCGAAGTCATGCAGGTGCGGCTCCAGGCCAAAGCCTTGCGCCTGAGCGCGATCGAACTCAAAGCCCGCTCCGTCGTCGTCACGCTCGACGCCAAGAGCCGGGTCTCAAGCCAAGCGATCCACCGGATGATGGACCGGTACAAGAAACGCATTTGCTTTCTCTCTCCGCTTTCGTTCGAGCTCCAGATACCGCACCAGGACTGGCCTTCCATTTTTCGAGAACTCACGGCAACCTTGCAAAGCCTCGGAGGCTGTGATACCAACACCACGATGTCCCCGCAATCATCTCCCCATCAAGGTCTCACGCGCCTATGACTCGATCGTCGAACGGGTCCGCGAACATCGTCGCTGGCCGACTCGTCTCTCTGCTCGCCGGCGCCATCGGCGGCACGTTCCTATTGTTTACCGGCTGTACGCCACCGCCAGATGAAGGCGTGCTGGCCTTCGTCAACGGCCGACAGATCACGCAGACCGAATTCGATATCCGCTGGGGAGAACTGGCCGAGGCCACTAGGGCCCGGTATCAGAAAGAAGGAGGGAAACGGCTCTTTCTCGACGAGCTCATCACCCGAGAGCTGCTCATGCAGGAAGCGCGCAGGCTGGGACTCGACCAGAACGACGTCATCCGCGAGCGAGCGCAACGCTATCGTGAGCAACTGATTCTAGATGAGCTTCTCAAGGACCGGATCAAAGCCAAGGTCGAACTCTCGAATGAGGAATTGGACGCCTACTATCAGCAGCATGCCAATGAACTTCTCACGCCATTGAAGGTTCGAGTGTCACAGATGCTCCTACCCAATATTTCGGCCGCGAAAGATCTCGAAAAGCAGGTCAATCAGGGTGGGGACTTCGCCAAGTTTGCGCAGCGCTATTCCATCGACGGCAAAACCAAAGCGAACGGAGGCGATCTCGGCCCCTATCGCAAGGGATTGGTCATCCCCGAAGTCGACGCAGCCATCCATACCCTCAAGCCCGGGATGATCAGTGCCCCGATCAAGACGGAAGCCGGCTATTATCTCGTCATGATTACTGCGCTCGACAAGGAAATTATTCAGGCGGACGTAGCCGTTCGGGAACGCCTCCGGCAAGAACTGCTCAACGAGAAGCGCCGGAAACGTTTTGACGGCGTGATCGCCGACATCCGTGCGAAGGCGATCATCCGTCTCGCCGACGCCTCTCGCTATGTCGCCGACGACGTCGGCACCCACTGAATCGCCGCGGATCGAGATTGCCCTCACTAGCCTGGACTATTCATGAATACCCGCTACGTCGTCCGATCCTCTCGCCCGGCGGGGCTTTTCTCGTTCGGCCTCCTCGACGGACTGCCAGTACGCCTCCGTCGGCTTTACTTGCGAGAAGCCCCGGCGGGCTTCGGTCTCGAACGCCTCACGACGGCATTCATGAATAATCCGGGCTAGGCTCCTCAAGCCGTTTGCAATTCGTGTACAATCCGACGCAACCTTGCCGGCCGGTCGATCTCATCGGCGCGTGGCGAGGCCCAAATCCATGATCACGATCCGTCCGTTCATTACGATGGCGCCAGACTGGCTGAGACGCACAATCTTCTTCACGCTTGGACTGATTGCACAGGCGTCCCTTCTTTCAGCTGCACAGGTGGAAGATGGGATCGTCGCGATCGTCAACTCGGACCTCATCATGCTCTCCGAGATGAAACGGGAACTCGCCCCGGAGCGTGAGCGGATTCAGAAAGAGTACAGCGGCGACGCCCTCACGCGCCGGCTCAAGACAGCGGAGTATATGACACTGACCTCGATGATCGAGCGCAAGTTGCAACTCCAGGAAGCCAAGGTGCGAGGCGTAACGGTCACTGACCAGGAAGTCCAGCAAGCAATTCGGCAATTGAAGCAACAGGGAGGGGCGGTCGATGAGACGAACCCGGCAGACATAAAAAGAGCCCGAGAACAGTTGACGCTGCTCAGGATCGTCGACCGCGACGTGCGGGGTGGAGTCATGGTTGCAGAATCCGACATGAAACGATACTTCCAGGAACACCGCGATCGGTTTGCGCTCTCGGAAGAATACACGCTCAGCCAGATTCTCATTCGGCCTCGCGCACCGGACGATACAGTTGAGGCGAGGGAGAAAGCCCGTGAGGTGATGGCGCGGCTCAAGCAGGGGGAGTCATTCGAGGATTTGGCGCTGCGCTTTTCCGACGGCCCGAACGCCTCAAACGGAGGACACCTTGGCTTAGTGCGGCAAGGAGAACTCTTGCCGGGAATCGAGCGGACGATCGCCACCCTGGTACCCGGCGGCATCTCAGATATGATTGAGACCTCGGAAGGTTTTCATATCGTACGCTTGGAAGACAAGAAACCGAAACAGTTCCGCCCATATGAGCAAGTCCGCAATGAAATCCAGGGACTCGTCTTCCAGCAGAAAAGCGAAGATGTCTTCCAAGCATGGCTGACGGAACTCAAGAACAAGGCCTACATCGAGATCAAGTTCGAATCCGCTCTTTCAAGACCGTCCACAACCGCTCCCGCCCCTCGCCCGTCACCGACGAGTAAGGAATAACTGCGTCCCCCTCGACCAATTCCAGCCCTTTCTGCAACCGACGAAGCGCACCGACACGCTCGCTCATTTTTAACTTGTCCACCTTCGTCGCCACCACGATGGGAGGACGTCCGACGGACAGAAGCCATGCGATCGTCTCCCTGTCCTGCTCGCTCAGCACCCGGCTTTCCACCAACACTACCACCGCGCGCAGCTGTTCACTGCCGCCGAGATACTGCTCGATCAATGGGGCCCACTGAGCCCGCAGGGCTTTCGACACCCTCGCGTAACCATACCCGGGCAAATCCACCACCACAAAACGCGCCAATCCAGGATCGTCGCTCGTAATCCGAAAGAGATTGACCAAACGAGTCTTTCCCGGCGTGCGGCTCACCTTGGCCAGTCCCTTGCGCTGCAAGAGAGAGTTGATGAGAGATGACTTTCCGACGTTCGACCGCCCGATGAAGGCGACTTCCGGGAGGTCACTTTTCAGAAACTGCTCGGGCCCCGCACAACTTCTGATAAACTCTGCTGTAAGGATTCTCATGCTATATCCAGCCACTCACCTATCACATGCCAAGTTAGAAGCACGGACATTCATCGTCTCTGTGATACGCAGCCTCTAATGCGGAAGTCAACCGCGCAATCCCGGTCCCGTGTGAAAGCCTTCCTGATCATCGGCCTCTGCCTCCCGATCGGGGCGGTTCTCTTCCTCTGGCTACTCGAGATGCCCGACGTCTCGACCCTACGCGCGACCAATCCAACCGTGACGGCTCTGATGGAAACGAGACAGTCTCAGGCTGAAGCAAAGGGCCACACCATTGGGCGCCATTGGATGTGGGTTCCGCTCTCACGTATCTCCCCGCACCTCCGCCAGGCAGTGGTGGCGGCGGAAGATGCGTCGTTCTTCACCCACGAAGGATTCGACTGGGAAGGGATCAAGGATGCGGCTTTGTATAACCTCGAAGTGGGCGAGCTCAAGCGTGGAGGGAGCACCATTACTCAGCAGCTGGCCAAAAATCTCTACCTGTCATCCGAACGGTCCCTGCTTCGAAAGGCACGGGAAGCTCTGATTACACGCTCCCTCGAACACCACCTCACGAAGGAGCGTATTCTCGAACTGTACCTCAACGTCGCCGAGTGGGGGCAGGGCGTCTATGGCGCTGAGGCGGCGTCCCGTCATCACTTCAAGAAGTCCTCGCGCGACTTGACAGCCGACGAGGCCGCCTGGCTGACCGCCATCTTGCCTTCGCCACGGCGATACGATCCGTTGCGAAAAACGACCGCCCTGGCTCGCCGCCACGACCGAATCCTCAAACGGATTACTCGGGGATCTCCCCAATCTCCCCAGCTAGAACCAGCGCCAAAGCCAGAGCCAGACTCAGAACCAGACTCAGAACCAGACCAACCTTCTGCAGAGCCCCAAGGCCAGGAGCAGGCGGAAGGCTACAACGAGTCGCCGACCTCACGATAGTCTCGCTCGCCGAAGATCGCCGACTCGTGTGTGTAATGTTTGAACTCAAGGAGGTTCCCGGATGGATCTTCAAGAAAGAACGTGTGGTGCTCGATCCTGGCGCCGGGGAACCGGATGCGGGGTTGCTGGTAGAAGCACAACCTTTTCGCCTGGGCCTGCTCCAAAAACTGTTGCCACGAGCCTTTCGACAAAAATACCAGGCCAAAATGGCGAGGATAAATGCCTTGTTGCGGTTGTAGGGGCTCCGTCGTCAGATGGGCCACGAGTTGATACCCCGCGAGTCCGAACGTGACGGCGTGGCTCGACTCCCGACCCAACGTGCAACCAAGCCCATCGACATAGAAATGTTTCGTCGCCGCCACATCGTGCGTGGGGAACGCCAGGTGAAAGAGCACATCATTCATGGAAATTGTCCTCGAACTGTCGGCCGGCGGGTCCCGTTCCACCAACCAGCAGCCATATGAGGTGACACATGCCTAATAGCGAATCGCCCGTCAGGCGAGAGGACTAAGGCTCCAGCCGACCCATGAATCCGAGACACAAGCATACTCAGCACCTGTCGAGCTGCGACTGCAGGGCTCTTCCCCATAGCTAAACGATCGCAGATACTCTTCGCGATTACAAGGCGGATGATGCCTTCGCCCGTTCCTGTCATTGACACAGCGCCACTCTGATTGTCCGCGTATACTCCACAACCGATAAGCGGGCTGTCGCCAACCCTCCCTGGCAACATCGAATCGATGCCTCCGGTTGAGGCCCCTGCCGCCACCGTCCCGGACCGATCCAAGGCAACAGCGCCGACGGTCCCGTGCCGTTCTGTTGTTGAGCGTCTCTGTCGCGCGAGAATCCGGTCGTAGGAGAGGCGGCGAGGCACGTCGGTGGGACGATGCCGATCGAGTTTGAAGTGTTGCGCAAATCTGCCGGCATACGGACCGACTAACAAAACATGGCGCGTCTTTTCCATGACCAGGCGGGCCGCCGCAATCGGGTGCACGATCTCTTCGATTGAGGCGACGGCTCCGACTTCGAGGTGGGCTCCTTCCATGATTGCGGCGTCCATCCGCTGCACCCCGTCCAGCTGATGATTCGCTCCTCGTCCCGCGTTGAACAGTCCCGATTGTTCCAGGAGGCCAATCGTAGATTCCACAGCGACAAGGGCAGGACCTCCTTGCGCGAGGATGCCGTAGCCGGCGGCGATCGCATCGGCCAAACACGTGGCTTGCGCCGGCGTCACACGCCGGGAACCGGCGCCTCCGTGGGCAAGAATGAGAGGACGGGGGCTGGTCAATTGAGGAGAAGATTCCGAGCCTGCCGGTACGTCGGATCTTTCATGCGATCCAGATCGGATCGCACGAACCCCAGCCCGGTGACGCAGAGCTCGAAGTTGTCCGAAAGTTTGCGGAATAGAGGAAGTTCATCTTTCGACGGGCCGTCAGCCATTCGCGCGACAATCCCGTAGGAGCGCTTTCCCGTTTTCATATAGTCCACGAGGAAGTCCTTGTGGTAGATCAATCCGGCCGTCTTAAGGCGGCGCAGATATTCCGGAAACAGTCCCGCCATAAAGAGTATGAAATCGCCGATGTGCTGATGCACGTCCCGTTCACGATCCATCGACTGGGCCTGGAGCAACACTTCCGACTCAAATAAGAGGTCCACCACCGTATCGACTGGTTTGTCTCGCTGATTTTTTATTTTATATAGTTGATCTGTGTGGGTAAAGTCGACGAGCAGGTTGGAGACATAGCTGGTGACGTTGGGATCGGGCCACCCCAGATGCTCCGTGAAACTTTTCTCGGTCAGAGCGCCGAACAACTGACGGAGCGGATGCCGTGGCGGAACCTGCGTTCTCATATCCACCTCTCACACATTCCGAAAACGTCTGAACACAGTATAGCAGATGTTAGTCGCAGCACCGATGTCGGCCCAGTGATCCTTCTATCGGCCTTCACGAAACAGACTTGCACATGACCGGACTAGTTCGCGCCTCGGCTGTCGATGACAAAGGTCACCGGCCCGTCATTCAGTAACTCAATCTGCATGTGCGCGGAAAAGACCCCGGTTTCCACGAAAGTACCGTGGTTCCGTAACCCTGCCACGACCTGCTCGTATAATCGTTTGGCTTCATCCGAGGGCGCCGCCTCGTCAAAGCTCGGGCGACGGCCATTCGCTGTCCTGCCCAGTAAGGTAAACTGGGAAACCACCAAGACCGATCCCCCGATGTCTGCCAGCGAGTGATTCATCTTCCCGTGCTCATCGGAAAAAATCCGGATCGTGCGAATCTTCTCGACGAGGTAACGTGCGTCGGTTTCCCCATCGCCCCTTGCTATGCCCAACAACACCAGGAGGCCTGACTTGATCTGCCCCACGGTCTTGCCTTCAACGTGAACCGACGCTCTGGTCACTCGCTGAATCACAGCCTTCATGGTTAGGATCGATCCGGTCGAAGCTCCGCCAATGTCCCTTCGAGAGTGAGGAGTTTTCGTTTCGTGGGCAAGCCACCTGAGAATCCACCCAGGGACTCATCCTGCGCCACAATCCGATGACACGGGATCACGATCGGCATCGGGTTCGCCCCCACGGCATTGCCAACGGCTCGGGCATACTGTCCTCCTCCTACCCGAAGCGCGACCCATTGATAGGATCGAAGTTGGCCGTAAGAAATGCCTCGAAGAGTCCGCCAGACCTTCTGCTGAAAACTTGTCCCGCGTGAAAGGTCCAGCGACAGATCGAAGGACCTGCGCGTTCCCGCCAGATAGCCAATCAATTGCGCCTGCGCCTCTCGCAATCGTGGAGAAATCCGGCTCTCCGACAGCTCGGTTGATGAATATCCCAATTCTGCCAGCACGGTCTGGCGCGACGCCTTCGGCAACACCACAGCGTCGATCCCCTGCGGCGTTTCTGAAATACCCATCCAGCCCCATCGCGTGCGGAAAACGCAGGCCGTGAGGCGTTTGGACAAAGACTGTCGCTTACCCATTGCTCAGGTTACCCTTCGCTTTAGTTTCCGTGTGACCATTCCCCAGACGAGACCGAGCTCTTCCGAATGTAGCAAGGCATGGACGCCCACGTAGCCTCCCACGCTCAATCCGATGGCCACGAAGAGCATGGCTGATTTCTCTACCCATTCACCGGGGTGCGTCCAGACCTGGGCTGAAGCCACCCACGCGCAGACCACAACCAACGGGACGGACGCAACCAATACACGTAGCGCCGATCGTCCAACGGATCCCCACTCCACACCGCTCAACCGACGGTGCAGCACCACAACCAAAATGCCTCCATTCAACATCGCCGCCAAAGCTGTGGCTAAGGCCAAGCCGGCCGCGCCCAGAGACGACATCAGAAGGAGCGAGAAGACGAGGTTGGCCGCGACGGCGATCGCCGCAGAGATGGCCGGTGTGCGCGTGTCTTGCATCGAATAAAAAGCGGACACGATGATGCGGACACCGCCAAAGGCCCAGAGGCCGACGGAATAGCACAGCACCGCTGCCGCAGTCTCAGCTGTGTCGTGCGCGGTAAAGGTCCCGTGCTCGAAGAATAGATGGATGATCGGCTGACGCAAGAGGATCAGTCCAAGCATCGCAGGCAGGATGATAAAGAGGATCATGCGAAGGCCGAATCCCAACGTCGTGCGCAATTCATCCAGAGCTCCGCGCGTGGCCTGCGCCGAGAGTGTCGGTAAAATGGCCGTGGCCAGCGCCACGCCAAAAATCCCGAGCGGAAACTGAATCAACCGCATCCCATAGAAAAGATAGGTCGGCCCACCCGCAAAGAAGGAGGCGAGGATTGTGCTCACGGTAATGTTGATCTGTGTCACAGAGAGGCCAAGGAGCGACGGCACCATCAGCGCGCCGATTCGCCGCACGCCGGGATGGCCTGGCGCGAACCGAAATCCGAACAACATGCCGCGCAGACGCAAGCCGGGCAACTGCATGGCGAACTGCGACGCCCCTCCTGCCACAACACCGATGGCCACGCCGAGGATCGGCTCGTGCATGGTCGGCGACAAGAAGAGCGCGCAGCCGATGATAAAGATATTAAAGAACACCGGTGAGAACGCCGGCGCCGCAAAGGCACGCATGGAATTCAGAATGCCCATCGCCAGTGCGGCAAGGCTGATAAAGACCAGATAAGGGAACATGATTTGCGTGAGCAACGTTGTCATGCCCAGCTTCGCCGGATCGTCATGGAATCCCGGCGCGAGTAGCCAGACGATCCCGGACGCGAGGATAATACCCAGGATCGTGATACCGGTCACGATGGTAAGCAGCGTGGTGAAGACGGCGCTCGCCAGCTCCCAGGCGTCTCGTTTCGATTTAAGTGTCTGATATTCCGTGAAGACTGGAATGAAGGCAGAAGACATCGACCCTTCCGCAAATAACTCACGAAGCAAGTTGGGGACACGATACGCCACGAAGAAGGCATCTGCCGCGGGCGTCGCGCCAAACATCTTCGCCAACACCATGTCACGGACGAAACCGAGAATCCGGCTGGAGAAGGTGGCCACGCCGATCACGCCGGCCGCTTTGACCACCGAGCGGGTGTCATCCTGCGCATTCACTGGAACTGGGGATACTACCGTAGGATCGGGCATGAATCGGGATTCTAACGGAACAACGCCGGGCAGTCTATGAAGCCGGCGATTATGGTCCCTATATCAACGTATCCGGCAACTCGTTGGGTGACGGCCCATAGCTACCATCCTTCTCGACCGCGCCGGTCTATAGCGTAGGGGATCGATCATGCTATCATGGGAAACACTATTCGGAGTCGAAACCGTCCGATGTCGCTTGAACCCTCATCACATTTACCCGGCGGATTTCAGATCACACACCGCACCCTCGGCATCTATCAGGGAAGTGCTATTGAGCTGGCGTTTTGGTATCCTTCATCCGGGATGCCGGAATACGGGCTTTGTCGGTTCGCCACGAAAGAGAAGGCTCAATTGTATTGTGCGTATCTCTGTTCCCCTGCCTGCCCGGAGCCGCTCAATGAGCACGACCTCACCATTGAACCCTATGATCTCGCCGCACACCAGGAACTGATCAACAACCACCCGCTTCATTCTGCCTGGGAAACTCCAACCTAACAGGATGCTGAAAAAGTCCGCCAGCGGCGTGACGCGCGAGGCATGCGAGACAGGCGCGGCACGGACAGATGGGATTTCCATCTTGTCTCGCCGGTCCCGCTAGTCTGGCTGACTGCCTGCAGTAGCGTTGCCTTGGTGTGCCAAACGTGCGGACCATTTAAGTTGTAGTCGGCCATCATAGTTTTTCCACAGCCTGCTGATCGCGTCGAACTCTATTCAGTTGACGATGGTGTGACGAGGCAAGGGATTCGCCGGTCTGTTCAGACTGCGACACCGACTTTACCCGAAGATTTGTCCGGCTGATCCGGTATCTGGGCTTGGACGAAAGCAAGCAGGCGCTTGTTCTCTTGCGCAGCTCGAAGGAACTTGAAGGCGATGCCGCGAGCACTCACGGAACGGACTATCCCGGCCACTTCAAGAGGATGCTCCGTTTCGTCAAGCGACAATTGCAGATAGAAAATGTCGTCAGTATGGACCTGGGTTTCGCTCTTGATGATACAGCCGCCCATCGAAAGATCGAGCACCGTTCCCTCACCACGAACCTTGCCCCCGGAGAATGAGAGATAGAGTCGCACAGGAATCCGGAGGTGTTCTCGACGATCGACCGGATGATCAGAATGGCTGTACCCAAGGCGCGGCGCGAGAAAGCGATGATTGCAGGAAGGGCAATGGAACGGCGAGACGAATACGAGCGCGGCCACATGTTCACGTGGAGACTGAGGGCGGGCGCGAAGGACATCGTCCTTGTGACATTGCGGACAGGTAAGCCGACGACTCATTTAGCAGTATACTCCTGACTACCACTCCGGCCTGCATGTATGATGGCAGCGAATGGGCGATGAGGGTCGGGCTATCTGCGCCATCACATCACCCCTTGGCGCCACACACGTTCTATCACCGTACTATAAAGGCCTCCCACCAACAGTCAAGCTGATTACCATCTCGCGCAGGACTTGGAGATGACGCTTCCTTTTCTCCAGCTGAAGAAGACTCAACTGGACCGGATCAACAAATTGTAGCGTCGACTTTCTACCGTTGACGCCTCAGGTCGGCGGTTAATCCATCACCTCTTTGGCCTCTAGACTGAGAGCTCCTTCAAGACATCGAGGCGTTCATTGCGCCCGCACGTCCTGCAATCCATCCCGTGGCCCAGGCCCATTGAAAGTTGAACCCGCCGATCCGGCCATCGCAATCGAGGATCTCACCAACCAGATAGAGGCCCGGCACCAGCTTCGATTCCATTGTCCTGAAATTGATCTCTTCTAAGAGGACGCCCCCGGCTGTGACTTCGGCATAGTTCCACCCCCGATGCTGTTCCACTGGGAACCGGAACCTCGTGAGCGCCTCGATTAGACGATCTCGATCTTTTCGAGGCAGTTGCGCGATGGCCTTCTGTGGATCGCATTCGATATGAAGACAGAGCACCTCAGCGAACCGTTCTGGAACCAGTTGTGCTAGCGTCTTCTCGATGGAACGGCGAGGAGTATCGGCGACTTGGTCCATGAACCATTGCCGCGCCTGTTCCTGCGTCTGATCAGGAAGAAAGTTTCCATAGACAGCCACGGTTTCTCCTTGCTCCTGCGCCAGGCACCAGAAGCGGCTCGCGTCCATAACAACCGGCCCGCTGATCCCGAAGTGGGTCCAGAGTAAACTCCCAGTCCGGCTGTCGACGTTGCGACCCCCCATAACCGTGGTGAGTTTCACGTCGTGCGAGAGACCGGAGAGTGTCCTGTGAAACATCGTGCCTTCGAGCACCAGTGGCACGAGCGCCGGGACTGTGGCCGTTACATGATGGCCGAGTCGGCAGGCGAGGCTATATCCGAGCCCGTCACTCCCTGACTTTGGAATAGATCGCCCTCCGGTCGCCAAAATGACCTTCCTTGCGTGTAAGATTCCTTGCGAATGGTGAATCACAAACCCATGACCATTCCCCGTGGCACGTTCGATATCACTCACGCGATGGTTCGACTGAATCTCAACCCCAAGTTCACGACACCGTTCAACAAGCGCGCGGAGGACGGTCCGGGCTTTGTCGGTCACCGGAAAGAGCTTCCCTGTGTCTTCGCGTTTGAGCTCGACCCCTAATGAAGCAAACCACTTCACGGTCTGGTCAACGGAGAACGCCGCCAGCACGTTCTTGATGATCCGACGATTCCCAAAATAATCAGTGGGGGTAACGACCTCGTGCGTAACATTACAGCGGCCGCCCCCGGAGACGAGGATCTTGGCGCCGATCGTATTCACACCATCGAGCAGCACGATCCTCCGCTGAACATCGCCCTTCGCGACCGCCTCTGCCGAGAAAATCGAGGCTGCCAGCCCAGCGGCGCCCGCACCGATCACCGCAATGTCATGCGTGGTGTCATGTATAGACATTAGAGATTTTTAACTGCCAGTTAACACCTTATTAATCTTGCAATGCTAGTATTCCGCTTGTACAAGGGTGACCCGTCGAAGTTATGAACACATGAGAGCAGGAGGTGAGCACGATGACCTGTCAAAAATGCAAAGGACTGATGGTGAAAGAATGGCGACCGGAGTTATCACAGGAAGCCGCGGTGCTCCGCTGTATCAATTGTGGACTAGTCCTCGATCCGTTGATTGCGCAGAATCGCACGATCCTGTTGCGTGCAAAACAGCGGGTCCTGAATGCGGCTTAGTGGTTCGCTCAAGCTCTTGAGCCCCTTCGGTCGATGTGGACGACTTACCGAGCCGACCGAAGCGGGCAGGTGTGGACGTTGCGCTCGTGATTAGACCGAAAACTCCGCCCATAAGAATGTGTGATCTGAGGGGTCTTTCGCTCGTCGCGGCTCGACGTCCGCCTCTACCCTGACACAGCGCTCCGCCAACGAGGCCGTCGCCAGAATATGGTCGATGCGCCAGCCTTTATTCGCTTCCAGCGAACCAGGCGCCCGGTAATCCCAAAATGTATACTGTTGTCGGTCCGGATAGAGTTTCACGAACACGTCCTGAAATCCCCATGCTAAGGTATTCTCATACGCCCGGCGCGCATCCTCGTGATAGCAGACATGCTTGAGATGTTTCTCGGGGCTGTGCACGTCCAGCGGACGAGGAGCCACGTTCATATCACCGCACCAGATGACCGGCTTGTGCGGTGACATATGTTTTTCAAAATACTTGCGGAGTCGATCATACCAGCCAAGCTTGTATTGATACTTGGGCGAGTCGATCTCGAAACCCTGCGGCACATAGGTATTGACAATGGGAATCCCCTTGATCACCACACGCAAGAGCCGCGCATCCTCCGATTCGCCTCCATCGTCAAACCCATACGCAACTGCCTCCGGTTTCTCCCGGCTCAATATCGCGACGCCGTTGTACGACTTCATTCCCCGGTAGGTGATGTCGTATCCTGATTCCGCCAATGCCAGCAGCGGAAACTCGCTGTCCTGGACTTTGGTTTCTTGAAGACAGAGGACATCAGGTTTCTGATGGGCCAGCCAGTCAAGCACGATCGGCAAACGTTTGCGGAGAGAGTTGACGTTGAAGGTTGCGATTTTCATTGGAGTCTTACAGACACTCAACCTGTTGCATCCTAGCAAAAGGTCCACAGGGGAACAAGCCGAGTGATATCGTCAATGAGGACGTCGGTGGAGCAGGCGATTTCGATCTTCATCATGACTGATTGGGCGCGACGGCATCGTGATGAAGTGAAATCTAAGAAGCTTCTTCTACGGCCGGCCTTGATTCAAAAGTTTCCCAACATAAGACGGCCCTCAGGAGGAAAGACATCCTGAGGGCCTGGCAATCTACTGACGCGATTGCGCGCACTAATTAATTATTATGGCGCGACATTTGGGGCAGGAGCTGCGGGAACTGTCGTTTTCATGTTGTGCTTCATCGACTGAGCGGTTCCCTTAGCCTCTCCAACTTTGCCTTTCGCCGTGTGTTTGTGCGTCTTCATTTTGCTCTTCGTTTCATGGCTCTTCGCCTTCATCTTCCCCTTCTGTGCCTTCGTCTGGCTCTTCATCTCTTCCTTTTTCGCCTTCCCATCGCTCTTCATCGCGTTTTTCTCAGCCTTCATCTCGTTTTTCATATTACCCATCTCGCTCATCATGGCCTCGTCAGCCAACGCCAGCGAGCTGGCTCCAATCAGGCACAACGCCGCAAACCCGATGACGATCAACTTCTGCATTTGATACCTCCTGGAATAGATAAATATTGAGTAGCGATAGTTCCCTCCGTAAGTAAAAATAGCCTGCGCTCCTTTTTAAATCCTGTCAAGAAATAGCCTAATACTGCAGGTCGCATATCATTTGTCCGCCCTGTGTTACGCATAACCTGTCGATTACGGGTGATGGGCTATTGGGGCGGCGACAACGGCGAACCCGCACGATGGCGGAAACCGCGAAGGAGGTGTGGCCCCGGATGGCGGCACGAGACCGAGGCCGATTCACGCCCCCAAAAGTTCCGCCCCCTCGATCGGGCGGCCGAGCGTGGATCCTGAGCATCGGGAAAGGAAACCTCTCGAGTACCAGGTGAACGCAAACCCACAAGAATAATTTGTTGGGCTAGGTAAATAGGAGAGAGTGAAACTCGTTCATGAATCCGTAATAGAGCGGGGCGAAATCTTTGAGGCTCTCGGGGCTTGTTTCTTTGAGGCGTTTGAAGAAAAGGACCTGTGCGCGAGAGTTGATCTGTTCCAGTAGCTGGCCCAATTGAGCCATGGTGTAACTGCCGGCTGGGACACTCAGGACATAGTGCACGAGGCGTTCGACAAATTGCTGAGCCAGGTACTCGCTGGCGAGGTAGCCATCTGGAAGTTTTCCTGAAGCCAGAAACTCATCGAAGGGTATGGCTTGTGCGGCAAATGGGACCGCCGCTGGTTGCTGATGAGAGGTCACGCCAATGATACCCCTGCTTGTGACAGGTATATGTCCGTATAATGCAGCAACTCTACTGGACCTCCTGAAGCGCGTCAAGTGCGCAGAAGGAGCAGTCAAGGCCTGAGCCGAAAGACCGGTGAAGACTCAAGAAGCTTGGGTCAAACAGAGGGGGCGGAGTCCCTGAAGGAACTCGGCCCCCATGTGAAACCGACACGCGCTTCTCGCTCCAGGCGCATAACGCGCACGCGAAGGACCCGCATCTTCGGCTCGGTCGAGAGACTCACCGGATACGCGTGCACGGCAAGTCTGGTTCGGTGCGTGGGCTCGACACTCTTTGCCATGCACCTCGAGCGCGCCACCGGGTGCCTCATACGAGACATCGGCAACTTCTTCCATTATCAGTGCATCCTCACACCATGCTCACCGTGGTAGGGAGGATCAACGTCGGGAGCTGACCGCGTACTCGGTGCGCCACCGCTCGACCTTGTCGAGTACCTGCTGCACGGTGATCCTGGGCATCCTGTCATACCGGTTCTCCATCGAGAGCAGATAGTCCTCGCCCGGGTCGCCATATGCGTCGATCATTAGGTCGCGGAACTTCCGGTAGGGGCCGACGCGCTTGGGGTTCGAGTAGCCTATGAGGCTCACCACCGGTCGGTCGAGCGCGACGGCCATGTGGAGGGGCCCCGTGTCGGGAGTAAGGACGAGCGCTGCGCCGTCAATGATTCCGACGAGCCCGCGCAGTCCGCCCTCGCCGAGGGCACTGTAGGGCTTCGCACGTGTCCGCGCAAGAATCACCTCTTCAGCGTGCACTTCGCGTGGTGAACGCGCGCCCACCAGGACCGGCTGTAGGCCGAACTCGTGATAGAGGGCATCACTCACCTCTGCCCACCGCTCCGGAAGCCAATCCTTCTGCGGCTTGCTTGTCGCGACCACAATCGGCGCGATCGGGCGATCGAACCGCGCAAGAAAGTCGCGTTGCCACGCCCGCTCGGCCTCGTTCCAGGGACCCAGTCCCCAGGTCACTGGTTCGTGCGGCACCCCCAGCCACGTGAGAAACTCGAAGTATTGCTCCTGCACGTGACGACGTGGCCCAGGTGGGATACGGTGCGTAGTGAACAGCCAGTTGACGTCACGTGCGCGCGCGCGGTC
>Ga0187893_10001516_pt1 | contig 55449 bp, 30 predicted proteins | sample MA1701074metaG_FD_139574 | JGI IMG/M metagenome (GOLD analysis project Ga0187893, IMG submission 139574) | White microbial mat communities from a basaltic lava cave in the Kipuka Kanohina Cave System on the Island of Hawaii, USA - MA170107-4 metaG ...
CAGTGTCAGCAACCCGGCAAAGGTAAATCGGTGGCGCTGGTCATTGGGAGTTGGACCGTACTCAAGTTGAAGGTTGCCAGGATTGACGGGCCCGTTGGAAAACGGGATCTGATCGTCATTGGCATAGTTGAACGTTTTGGAGAGAGTGTATGACGCGCGAATTTGGTACCGGTTCGAGAAACGCCTTTCCAAGCTTAACAGTAGACCATCGTACTTCGTCTTAACACTGGATTCGAGATTCTTGACCAGATCTGGACCACCAACGACGGGATTGAAAACGGTGCCGATGGTTCGTCCAATGATGAAGTGAGTTCCGAAATTATGCAGATAGTCGGCGCGCAAAACGTAACTATTGCCCAACTCCTGTTGGATGCCCAGATTAAATTGCTGCACCGATGGATTCTCTAGATCGTTATCGATGATATTGATCCCACCCGCGCCGGCGCCCGGCAGGACAAACCCGGTGAAGGGATTAGCAAGGGTCGGAGCGCCGGGAGGAAACGTGCCCCTAACCGGATCGAACAGAAACTGTGGGGGGATGAAAAAAATATTGCCCGCCCGAACTTCAATTGGCAGCGCCCGACCATCCAGACCCCGCTCGAGAGACTGAATCTGGAGGGTCACGCGATCGTAGTAAATACCATAACCACCATGAATGCTTGTCCGTTGATTATTGGTTGAGAAATTGAATCCGAACCGAGGTGCGAAGTTATTCTTGTCCTTATTTCGCTCGCCGCCCAGGAACGGCAGGATCAGGGGGTTGACCTGATCCAGGCGGCTGATATTTTTGACATCGGTATCAAGTTCGTATCGCAAGCCAAGGTTTAAGGTGATCTGAGGATGAATGCGCCAGTCGTCCTGAATGAAGCCCACCAGAAAGGTGTTGCTGTTGTCAGGAATGATCAGAGGCTGGCTCGGCAAGCCACTTCGCAGCGTGACCGCAAACAGCAGGTCATTATCGTCAACCTGCCCGTTGCCGTCGCGGTCGAAATCAGGAAAGTCTTCTATTAATTCGATCCGACCCTGTTGGAATACACCCAAATCAAAGTCGCCTCGAACCCGCTGAATTTCGCCACCAAAACTGAAAGTATGGTTCCCATTTACCCAGGTGAGCGTATTCGCGATCTGAAATCGACGCTGCTTAGTGGCCTGCGGCACCCGAAAAGACGCGCCATCTTGAATACTTGGGAAAGTAAGCTGGGGACCTGGAGTGACCGGCACAGTCTTATTATCAAAATGGCTGAAGTTAACGTTTAGGCTGTTTGCAACTCGAGGATTCAGAATGCGAGTGTAATTGGCGATCAACGAATGGATGTTGTTGTTGCTGTGCTGGCGCTGTGATGCCGAGCCTATCGCCCGCACGAGTGTACTCGCAGCAATATCATCCTCACGCTGCAATGAGTAGCGGAAGCTAAACTGATCTAAATCATTTGGGCGCCAGTCAACTTTCGCAGTGCTTAACAGATCATTAAGGGGGGCGTCGACAAAACCTCTTCGAATCGAACGCGAGGAAGAGTTGCGTTCACCAACCAAAACAGCACCGTCCTGATTACGATACTCAAATGAGCCAAAAAACCAGGCGCGATCTTGTTTAATGGGACCGCCTAAACTGAAGGCAAATTGTTGCCGGTCAAAAGGTGGGGCGTCCCCAATAGTACGGTCGAAAGTTGCTGGAACGGCCTGTATGCCTCGGTCGCGGAAGTAGATTGCTCCCGATCCGTGAAATTGATTGGTGCCCGACTTGGTCACAATATTAATGACTGAGGAACCCGAACGACCCAGCTGCGCTGAGAAACGGTTGGTGGCAATTTGAAACTCTTGTACCGCTTCCTGCGAGATATTCTGTAGGGGACCGCCAACGACGTCATCGTTATTATCGGCCCCGTCAACGGTGACATTGCCTCCACGACCAAGTTGTCCGACTGAAGATATAACGACAGTGTTAGTCTTCGTAGGATCAAAGTTTGGCGCCGGTGCATTTCCCGGAATCAGCAGGGCAAGTTCCAGGAAGTTGCGACCATTAAGCGGCAAACTCTCAACTTCACTAGAGGCGATCACACCATCTATTACAGATGTGTTTGTATCAACCAAAGGCCTCGAGTCAGCCAGATCTACAACTAAAGTCTCAGCTACCCCGATGTCCATTTGCACATCAAGCGTAGTTACCTGGCCGACTTGAAGAGTGAGAGGCGCGTTGGAGGTCTTTGTTTTAAAGCCTTTTCCCTCAAAGCGCAGGTCGTAGTCACCTGGCTGCAGGTTTGAGAAATGGTAGAGGCCAGCATCGCTACTCGTCGTTTCGCGTTTGATGCCGGTAGCTTTGTGCATCGCCAACACACTGGCGCCTGAGATGACGGCCCCCTGCGGATCGAAAATCGTCCCTCTCAAAGTGGCGGTCGCCGGCTGTTGAGCCAGACTCAGGGCCGTACCAATTGAGAACAGGTAAAAGAGGCCGAGAATCGTCGAAAACTTACCGACGGTTGATTGCCACAATTGTGTCCTCATAAGTCGGGGAAAATACTTACGCTTCATTGCTGTGCCCTCTCCATTATGTGCGGTAAGAAATTAGATCCCGTCCGTTTCACGGACTGAATTTCATCTTCCCCCCAACCCCAGCAGTAAACTGCCGGGGCTATTGTCAGGTCGTCCGCTACCGCGGACTAACGGACTTGTCAGGCGTGAAAGGACGAGTTTCCTTTCGACCCGCAGGCAGCAGCCTGGTGGTGAATTCCGTGGATCTTGAGTCACTCGTGCGACAACCTATCTTTCCTGGTCTCTTAATAAGGTTTCTACCTTCGCCCGAACTCGTGCGACTAAATCCTTGGCTTGTTGCTCATGGCTGGCCTCGGCCACGACTCGTATCACGGGTTCAGTATTCGACGGTCTGACCAGGAACCAACCGTCCGGCAAAGTGACTTTGATTCCGTCGCGAGCGTCGAGACAAAACGACGCGTAGTCGTTCCGTATCATCTTTAAAATCCGGGGAGACTCATTGGCAGGACAAACCAGTTTTTCCTTGACGATCGAGTAGTGTGGAACCGATTCGAGTAGTTGGCTCACCGGCAGTTTCTTTTCTGCCAGTAAGTGCAGAATCAGCGCCATGCCCACCAGACTATCGCGCGCAAAGTTAATTCGCGGATAAATTACGCCTCCGTTTCCTTCACCGCCGATAACTGCGTGGTGCCGCTGCATCTCAGCCGTTACGTTAGCCTCTCCGATCTTTGAAGCAAAGAAAGGACAACTGAATGTCTTCGTAACATCCTCGACGGCCGAGCTGGTTGCAAGATTGGCCACCACTGGACCAGGCTCTCGACCTAACACGTACAGCGTCGCCAGTACCAGGGTGTAATCCTCGCCTATCGCTAACCCTTTGTCCGAAACCACTGCGAGTCGATCAGCATCCATGTCTTGGGCAAACCCTATATCGGCTTTGTGCGTTTTGACAGCGGCACACAGATCCCCGAGATGCTCCGGCAAAGGCTCGGCAGGACGTGGAAACGTTCCATCCGGGGTGACGTTAATTGAGAACACTTCTGCGCCCAACGCCGCGAGTAACTTTGGACCTACCAGCGAACCTGCTCCATTGCAAGAATCGAGCACCACACGCAGAGGTTTTTTCGCCTTCGGTAAGGTCCCGAGCCGTTCCATAATGGCCTCTATATGGGCGTCGGTAGCGCCATCGGTTGCTTCCACTTGCCTCATCTCGGCGCCGGTCACTTTCGTGTAGTCACCCTGATGATAGATATCCAGCATCTCGCGTGCTTGACCTGAATCGAGAAACAAACCATCAGGACCAATGAACTTCAAAGCATTCCACTCGGCGGGATTATGGGAAGCAGTAATAGCAATACCTCCATGCGCGCGGCGAAGCCGAACCAACAACTGCACTGTAGGCACAGGACAGATGCCAATGTCTAAAACCCGGCAACCACTGGAGATGAGGCCGGCGATTACGGCCTGCTTTACCATTTCGCCTGAGGTGCGGGGGTCGCGACCAATAACAATCGTGCCCGCTCCCGTGTAGGTTCCAAATGCCTGTGAGAAGCGAGTCAACAACGTCGGAGACAGCGAATCACCGATTACGCCGCGCACTCCTGAAATGCTGATCTTGAGAGTTGGTATAGCGCGCATGGAGGTCCTAGTGCTTCAGACGATCACGGGCCCAATCGAGCAGGTGGGCAGCTTCAACAGCTTCTTCCGACTCGACGATTACTCGTATCATTGATTCAGTATTTGAGGTACGTACGTGGATCCAGCCGTTAGGTAACATCACTTTGAGTCCATCAGTAGCGTCGTACTCAAGCTGTTCTCGCTCGACCGCCGCGCGAAAATCCTGCAAAACCGAATAAAGACGGTTTGGTTCCACGGCAATGTTATGCTTGAGAATCGACAACCTGGGTAATCTTCTAACCAAGTCGGATACTCTTTCACCGGTGCCGTAGAGGTGTCCGAGCACTAGCCCGATCGCCGCTGCACTATCATGAGTGAGGTGCACCTCCGGTACGGTAACGCCCCCGCTGCCTTCGCCGCCGATAACTCCGTGATGTTCAATCATTCCCTCAGAGATGTAGGTCTGTCCTACTGGAGTGCGCACCACATTACCCCCGTAGCGGGCGGCGATCAGTTCAATCGCATTTGTGCTGGAGACGTTAGTTACGACCGTGCCGGTGGTTTGTTTCAACCGGATATCGGCAGCAATGGCCAGCGTCATCTCTTCCGATAAAGATTCACCGGTTTCGGTTACGATTCCCAGTCGCTCGCCATCTGCATCATGTGCAAATCCAATATCGGCGTGGCCTGCCTTCACTACCGCGCAAAGTTGGGCCATCGTTTCCCGCCGCGGCTCAGGTTGATGTGGGAAGTTGGCCGTAGGATCATCGTTGATAGCAAGCACTTCACAGCCGAGACGCTCAAGCCAGCTAGGACTAAGTAACGAACAGGCGCCATTACAGCAGTCCACGGCCACTTTAAGACTTCGCGAATGGCTGAATTCCAAGGCAAAGGATTTCGCCAGCACCTCCAGGTGGTGCGGAATTGCGTCCAGGAACTGAACATTCTTTTTGATAGTGCTCCAGGCAGCTTTCGCAAACTCGCCTTGATGAAAGATGTCCAATAATTCCTCGGCCTGAGTAGGGTTAAGGTAGAGGCCGTCCGCCCGCACAAACTTCAGAGCATTCCATTGCATTGGATTATGGCCCGCGGTGATCGCTATGCCCCCATCCGCCTGCTGCCAGGTTATTGCCAACTGCATACTCGGGGTTGGACAAATACCCAGGTCAACGACCTCACAGCCCGCAGCCAGGAGTCCTGCAGAAACTGCTGCGCGAATCATCGGGCCCGAAGGTCTGGTGTCGCGACAAATGAGAACCTTGCCCCCATCGAGGTAGGTGCCGAAGGCTTGTGCAAAGCCGACGGCCAGTTCAGGGGTAAGCGTTTCACCCACCAGCCCACGCACGCCGGTAATGCCAATCTTTAGGGGTTTCATTGCCGTGGGAGAGAGCAAGAATTGAACTTAGGTTTCCGGGAAGTTTTGGCAAATAGCACCGGGAATTGTAACTCACCAATGCCATTTGAATTGAGGAAATTTCTTCTTGGGTTTGTGTTTAATTAAGGAGGTTCGAATATATGGTTGACGCAGAAATTAAGCCTGCTCCGATTCGGAACCGTTTAAACCAGGTTTTTCAATCGCGGCTACACCTGAAATGTGTTGGCCTACGCGTGCCTTGAGGGCCCGTGTCAGATTTGCCAGGCAGGTCGCCGTTTTCGCCTCACAAAAAACCTGGAACAAACGTTCGAGCCCGCAACAAAAATTGCGGGCTCGTTAGTGAAGGGATTTCAACTGGTTGCTATTCTGGAAGCTTCACAAAGGCTATTAAGGTACGGTCGGAAAGCCTGCCTTGAAGCCCAAAGCTTTCACTTCCACGATGCGGCTGTAATGGTTCCGCGCATTATTCACCACCACCCGCATCTTCGTTGCCGCAATCGTGCTGGGAAATGTAAAGCGCCTGACGGCCATCGTGTTTCCAGTCACGCTGCCACCGGGTACGGTCACCCAGGCAGTGCCAGTAGTGCAGGGACCACCAGCCGAACAGGTCGTAGTGTTGGTTTGCACGTCGAAATCCAGGATTCCCTCTCCCGTTGCCTCTGACGTCTGATCAGGTTCCCCCGCGGTCAGCCAGTTGTTCTGCAGTGTGTAGACAACGATTTCATCTATCACGTGAAGGCCGTTGAAATTTATCTCCAGGATGTCCGGAAAAGTACCCCGGGTGTTGTCATTCCAGCCGCCCCCGCGTTCCCAAAAATTGCCGGTACCGTCCCCATCGATTGCAGCGCTGGCCGGATACCCACCACTCGAATGTTCTGTTGTGCCGAACGCTATCGCGCCAGCCGAGGCGAGCGCGACGTTAAGTCGCGGGTCATCCGGAACTCCAGTTCCCCACCACTGAGTCCACCGCTGATAATCGATATCTGCGAATTGCGTTGGAAAGACGTGAACATCTGTACTGACGTTCTGACCACGCAGGAATTTGTTGTAGAAGGCGTTTATCGCCGGTTGCTGGGCGGCTGGTATTGCGCAGTGTCCATGTCCCCCATCTATATAGAAGCCAAACCTCTCTCCAATGCCAAAGGTGTCATAGACCTTCTGAGTCGCTCTTGAGGTAACGTAATTTGATCGATTCGACAGCCAGATAAAATCTGTGTTACCCGACACTAGCAGGGCCCTGGGGGCCACCATGGCCATCAGTTCATGGTGATCGTACGGAAATTTATAGACATTGTTGCTGGCAAATAGGGTTCTCGTAATGAACCAGGAACCATCCGTATTACTTGCCTTTTCAACGGCTCCATTTGGCTCGATCGCGTGCGAGGTTCGCCAGGCTGGGGCGCCACCACCGCCTGATTCAGTAGCCCAGGTGAGCGCAATCCGCTCGTCAAACGCGCCGGCGAAAAGCGCCATTTTTCCGGCATAGGAGCATCCGTTTACTGCCAGACGTTTTAGATCGATGGGGAGCGGATTCACGAGCTGGTTCTTAGCGATTTCCATGCCATCAATTAAACGGCTCACTCCCCAGGACCAGGCGGCGTATTGTCCTACCTGGGTGGCCCCGCACGGAGCAGGTGCTGGCGGACATGGTCCGGCATTGTATTCCGGGTACATAAGGAAGTACGGGTCCGCAGCATGCGAAATTTGTTGCCCCGCGGCGTACTCCGTCACATCATTATGGACGTAGTCGATTCCGGCGATGCCCGAAGGACCTTCAGCACCAGTCGGAGCGAGCGCCATCCTGATGAGTGCCGGCCACCCACCTGCTGGAGCAGTCCCGGATGGGAGGTTAATGGGCGAAGTCAGCCTAAGTGTTCTTCCATTGCTGAGCCTAAGAACATCCACCGTCAGCGTCCCTGGGTCGCCGGGGGTATAGACTGCAGTAATGGTCAGATCAGATCTATCTGGCTTTGGGCCGATATCCCATTTTTCGATTGCCTTCTTGATTTCGTTACGCCGGCAGCGCCAGTCTGAGAAAGCGGTGCTTCTACCACTCCCATCAGACCACAGGAACGGGTCGGTCAAGGGTCGAGTGAAGGGGAGCTGGTCGTAGGGGAGTAAAGTGGGTGGCGGGCAGTCTGCACCCGTGTTCTCAACATCATAGACCAAGGGTGGCGTAGGCGTTGGCGTTTGAGCCGCCGTGCTGCTGGCGACGACGAGAAGTAAAAACAGCAAAAAAGACATTCTGGTGATACCGGAATTATTGTTGGACATAAGCATTGCCAACCTCCTTCTCTCTCAGTTCGTATGCAATTGAATTCCGCGTCTGCTTTGAGACGCGCCTCCACCGATTTCCCCAACACTGCTTGCCAAATCCGGATTAGTTCGGGGGTACAACAAATATCTTTTAATGTCTGCTGGTTGAGAAAAACTTGAGCCTCCTTTTTTAGTGGCCGAGAGCCTCGATTTCGATGAGGCGGCTCCAGTTGTTAAGGGCGTTTGTCACCTCGACACAGATCTATCTAACCGGGGACACAACAGGTGCACAGAAGTAGAGTATGTAGGCTTCGGGGATTTTTCGACCACCTGGTGGGCTTCCTGTCGCGACAGCGGTGGCAACTTCATTCGCGACGACAACAAACAGAAAGTCAAATTTTCGTCGAAAAACCTAAACTATCTTCGCCAACCGAAAAGTTCTCAGTTTATTGAGGGAAAGAACCTCTCTTGGCTAATCTAGGCAGTTTGTTCGAGCAATGAACTAATAACACCATTTCGACTTTGCGTCAAGCAAAAAACAACTTTAGCCCGGGGACTGATAAATGGAAGGAACTCCGGCTCTGTTTTGCTGGCCAGATTGGCTTTGAGTTTCAGCGCTTCCTGGGCTAATTTGAAGCCTACGAAAACTGTCCCGCTCATCTCAAGCGAGGTCACCTCTTAGGAGACCAAGAATGCCTACCAAATCAGCATGCCACCTGCTTTTCTCGTTGTACCTAATTATATTGGCGGTTCAGCCAACAGCAGCACAAGGAACCACTCAAAATCTTGCCGAGCGGCTGGGTTACGCACGCGATTCGAAGCTGCTGATAGTCCATGCGGACGATCTAGGCATGGCCCACTCAGTGAACGCTGCAACCATTCAGGCTTTCGAGAGTGGGTTGGTGAATTCAGGCAGCATAATGGTTCCCTGCCCCTGGTTTTCGGAAATTGCCAGCTACGCTCGTTCGCATCCGGAAACGGATCTGGGGTTGCACCTGACTCTTACGAGTGAATGGAAGTTCTACCGCTGGGGACCGGTTCTATCAACAGATCGAGTTGGCTCGTTACTGGACAGCAACGGATATCTCTTTCTAACGGAAAGTGAGGCTGCGGCCAAAGCAAATGTTAAAGAGGTAGAAGCAGAAATCCGGGCCCAAATCGACCGCGCCAGAGCTTTTGGCATAATACCCACTCATTTGGACTCGCACATGGGCACACTTTATCAGAATAAATCTCTTTTCGAGACGCTGTTAAAGGTGGCCCGTGAATATAAGCTGCCTACCAGGATATCTAAAGAATGGCTTGCAGACACAAACTATTTGTCTTCGCTTCTCAAGCCGGATGATGTTTTGATCGATAAGGTTATCAGTATCGTACCGCAGGTTCCTGCGGATAGCTGGGAGAAATTCTATCTGGAAGCGATTGAAGGGCTACAGCCAGGCATAACCGAAGTCATTGTGCACTTAGCTTACAATGATAAAGAGATGCAAGCGGCGACTATAGATCATCCTGACTGGGGAGCAGCCTGGCGCGAGCGAGACCTGCAGTTTTTTACCAGCGACACCTTTCGCAAGTTGCTTCGGGAACACAAAATCAAACTCATTACCTGGCGCGAAATCGGAAAACTACAATATGCCTCGAACCAGCGTCTCTCGCCGTGAATTCCTGCGTGCCGGCACCGCCGGTGCACTAGGTGCGCTCCTATCTCCCAAACTTGCCGGCGCGACGACCGATTTCCTGACTCTTTTTGTGGGCACCTACACCTCGGGGGCGAGTGAGGGAATCTACACCTACCGAATGAACCGCGAAACGGGCGAATTGGTGCGCTTTGACTCCGTAAATTCCGTCAATCCCTCGTTTCTAGCCCTTGACCGTCGCAGGCGCTTTCTGTACGCAGTGAACGAAATAAGTGAATTCGCTGACAAATCCAGCGGTGCTGTCAGCGCCTTTGCAATCAATCCAGATGGAAGTTTGAAATTTTTGAATCAACAACCTTCTCTAGGGGCCGATCCCTGTCATCTGACACTTGACCGGAAAAGAAAATTCTTGCTGGTTGCGAATTACACAGGCGGGAGTTTGTCTGTGATACCTGTAAACAGCGATGGGACACTCGGTCAGCCAACTACGCAGGTACAGCACACTGGCAAAAGCATCAAAGAGCAACAGCAGGGTCCACATGCCCATTGCGTCATTCTCGATCGAAGCGAAAGACACCTTTTGGCTGCAGATCTGGGAATTGACAAGATTCTAATCTACCGCTTTGACGCAAGAACGGGGGAGCTGAAGCCTGGTAAGCAGCCGTTGGTCGCCCTTGCTCCGGGAGCTGGTCCGCGTCATCTGACTTTTCACCCAACGAGTCGATATGTTTATGTGATCAATGAGCTCGACTCGACGATGTCGGTATTCAGTTTTGATTCGGGCAGTGGTGCGATGCGGTCGGTCGAGACCGTTTCGACTTTGCCGAAGGAATTCTCAGGCACCAGTTATTGTGCGGACGTGCACGTTTCACCTTCCGGACGATTTCTGTATGGATCAAACCGCGGTCACGACAGCATAGTAGTTTTCGCAGTAGATCGACGCACCGGAAGACTCACTCAAGTACAACATTCCTCGACGTTTGGAAGCTGGCCCCGCAATTTTGTGATCGATCCTACGGGGCGGTTCCTGCTGGTTGCCAATCAACGGTCCGATAATGTTGTCACATTTCGGATTGATTCGACCTCTGGGAAATTAACGCCAACGGACCAGATAACAGAAATACCGTCTCCGGTGTGTCTGAAGTTTTTGTGAATCTGTATCGCCGTGCTCGCTCTTCGCTAGACACAGTTTCAAAAAAACCGCTAAACCCAACCACTTGTTTTTAAACGCTGAAAGCGTTGGCTAATTTCAGCCCAGCCAGGGTTGTTAAAAAACCGGACTGAACCTGTTGCAGCCAAGCGGGGGCGCGCGCTGACGCGCTTGCCCCCTTCCCCACCTGCAAATTTGCCAACTTGGAGGGTGATATTGCAGTTTCACTCATTTGATGTGGGTTGTCAGATGAAGCGGGGTTTTCCTTTACTTCCAAACTTGAATATCCCCTGTAAATAGAAGAAAATAGCGGCGCTCCTGCATCCTGCCTGAGGACAAGAAAATCATGAGAAGATTGGCGCTTGCCCTGGTGGTGGTCGTGCTTTTTTTATGCCTGGCTCATCTAAATGTGACTAATTCCGCAACAGCCAGACTCAATCCCACGCCACCAGCGACTCGCGGGCAAACTGTCAGCCAGCTAACAAAATCCACTGTCGTGTTGCCGTTGAACAACAACAGAAGTTTAAGCCCTGATCTCCCGGACAGTCAGGAGTATTTCGAGAAGGCAATCAGTAGCGCCGGTTCTGAACGAGATTACTCCCAAAAGATTGAAGCGCTGTTGAAACGAATGACAATTGAGGAGAAGGTTGGGCAGATGACCCAACTGACTCTAAGCATGATTGTTAGTGGCAGCGATCAGAATCTGAAGGTTGACACCGCCAAACTGGAAAAAGCGATCGTCCGTTATGGTGTTGGCTCGATCTTACACGTTGCCGACCAGGCCTTAACGGTTGATCGCTGGCACGAAATCATCAGCCAGATTCAAGAAGCCGCCACCAAAAAGACCCGGCTTGGGATTCCAGTTATCTACGGCATCGACTCAATTCATGGCGCCAATTATGTGCAGGGAGCCACGCTTTTTCCTCAAGAGATTGGGATGGCCGCCACCTGGAATCCGCCGCTCATGGAAAAAGCGGCTCAAATCACCGCAGCTGAGACTCGAGCCGCCGGCATTCCCTGGAGCTTTTCCCCAGTTTTGGACATTGGCCGGCAACCACTCTGGCCGAGGTTCTGGGAGACGTTCGGCGAAGACCCCTACCTGGCGAAAGTCATGGGAGTTGCCTTCGTCCGTGGCTTGGAAGGGGCCGATGTAGCTGCTCAGGACCGGGTCGCTTCCAGCTTGAAACATTACATGGGTTACAGCTTTCCACTCACTGGCCGGGATCGAACCCCGGCATGGATCCCCGAGAATTATCTGCGGGAATACTTCCTTCCGACCTTTGCGGCAGCAGTAAAAGCCGGAGCGCGGACGATCATGATCAACTCCGGAGAGATCAATGGTGTTCCCGGACACATCAATCATCGTCTGCTTACCGAAATTCTACGCGACGAACTGGGATTCAAGGGTTTTGTAGTTTCTGACTGGGAAGACATCAAGAAGCTCGTAAGTGCCTGGCGCGTTGCTGCCGACGAGAAAGAGGCAACTCGAATGGCAATTATGGCAGGCATCGACATGAGTATGGTGCCCAACGACTACAGCTTTAGCGATGCTCTGCTGGCACTGGTGAAAGAAGGGGCAGTTCCGAAAGCCCGAATCGACGAAGCCGTCAGCCGCATCTTAAGGGTGAAGTTTGAATTGGGATTATTTGAGAACCCGACTCCCAAGCCCGCGCTGAAATCGCAGTTTGCCCAGGCTGAATCCAGACAGGTAAGCTTACAGGCCGCCCGCGAGTCAATCACACTGCTCAAGAACTCAGACAATGTGCTACCGCTGCCAAAGAATAAAAAGGTTCTGGTAACAGGTCCGACGGCCGACTCACTTGTCTCTCTGAACAACGGTTGGACCTATGTTTGGCAGGGTTCGGAAGAGTCACTCTACCCGAAGGATCGACACACCATTCGCCGGGCAATTGAGGCTAAGATTGGCGCCGCCAACTTAACATATGTACCGGGAACCAGAATATTTCGCACTCCCGGTACCCCATCGAACAGTACCCCGACGGATAAAGAGGAGGTTGTAGACATCAATGCAGCCGTACAGGCCGCACGAGCTGCGGACTATGTTGTCTTGTGTCTCGGTGAGGGCTCCTACTGCGAAACGCCAGGCAACATAACAGACTTAAACCTCGGGGAGCCGCAACTCAAACTCGCTGAGGCCATTCTGGCTACAGGCAAGCCGGTCGTGCTGGTTTTGGTTGAGGGCCGTCCCAGAATCATTAACGGGATAGCGGACGGAATGAAGGCCATCGTAATGGCTTACAACCCCAGCAATGAAGGAGGAACGGCGGTTGCCGACGTCTTGTTTGGGGACTTCAATCCCAGTGGAAAACTCCCGTTTACTTATCCACGCACGCCGAATGGACTGATCACGTATGACCTCAAACCATTCGAAACTCAAGACACGTCTTTCGGAAACGTCGCCTTTGGTCCACAGTTTCAATTCGGCGAGGGTTTGAGCTACACAACCTTTTCCTACAGCGATTTGCGTTTGGGCAAAAATCCCATCTCGGCGGATGAAGAGCTGCCGGTCAGTGTAACGGTGACGAACACCGGTCGCCGGGCCGGCGAGGAAGTGGTTTTAGTTTATGTCGGTGATCTGGTGGCCTCGCTGTCTCCACCTGTAAAACGACTACGACGCTTTGCGAAAATCCACCTCGAGCCGGGCGAGAATCGAACTCTCAACTTCAAGTTGCGAGGTGAGGATCTGTCGTTCATTGGCACCAACAACAAACCTGTGCTCGAGTTAGGTGAATTTGACTTAACTGTCGGCAACCTAACCCAGCGCTTTGTGGTTAAGTGATTTTTTTGTTCCTGGAAGGGTTGAAACGAAGCTTCGAATAAAACTCGGAATCCCACCCACGGCAGTGGGTGGATTGTTCAAATTGTTTCTAAAAGAGTCGGTCTTAAATCAGTGGGAAATCCCACCCACGGTAGTGGGTGGATTGTTCAGATCCTTTCTACGGAAGGCGGGGCATTTGACTGTGTTTTTTATGACGTTGGTAGAAAGGATCTGAAGACATCCACCCACTGCCGTGGGTGGGATTAGGGAGATTGAAGCAGTTCAGGGAGTAGATGGGAATTGAAGTATCCACCCACTGCCGTGGGGTGGGATTAGGGAGATTGAAGCAGTTCAGGGAGTAGATGGGAATTGAAGCATCCACCCACTGTCGTGGGTGGGATTAACCGAGTTTTGACATAGTCGCTCTGCCCCGCCTCACAACGGGCGGCGAAGCCGTGGCGAGAGGGGGTCATTCTTCCTGTTGGGTCGGCACGGTCGCTTTTGTCTGGGGTTCCACTTCGCTTCACCCCGGGCTTTATGCTGCCGCCTACGCTACGCAGGCTGGTTGAACAGTTATTCCGACAGTCTCTTTCGCAAGCTAAGGAGAAACACGACTAATCCAGGATCCGCATAACAAGCGCGTGACGATATGACAAAGTACAAATACTTCCTACTGGCATTGTTTTTCGTTTTTTCATTTGAGATCAACGCACAGGAACCGATGCCTGAGCACAACCTAATGCCAACCCCGGCTTCGATCGTGTTTCACAACGAGCGACTGCCAATCGATGCCTCATTTAAAGTCGGTATCCGTGGTCATTCAGACGCTCGGTTGCAGTCAGCGATCGCGCGTTTTGTAAAACGCCTTGAAGGACGGACGGTACTTTCATTTACCCCAGGCATAGCACCCGATGACCAAATGACTGCTCTGATAGTGCATTGTGAAGGGCCGGGTAAAGAAGTGCCAGCAGTTGACGAGAACGAAAGCTATCGATTGGACGTTACCTACAGGCAGGCAATCCTGAGTGCACCGACAGTGGTAGGCGCGCTCCGCGGTTTGGAAACGGTTTTGCAGTTGGTCGAAAGCGACCGGAATGTATTTTATCTGCCCGGAGTGCAAATCCAGGATCAGCCACGCTTTCCCTGGCGCGGGTTAATGATCGACGTAGCTCGGCACTTCGAACCAATGGAGGTGCTGAAGCGCAATCTCGATGCCATGGCAGCGGTCAAACTCAATGTCTTTCACTGGCACCTGACCGAAGACCAGGGATTTCGGGTCGAAAGCAAGAAATATCCAAAACTCCATCAGCTTGGTTCCGACGGCCTCTATTACACTCAAGATCAAGTCAGAGAGATCATTGCCTACGCACGCGACCGTGGAATCCGAGTCGTACCAGAATTCGACATCCCCGGCCACAGTACCAGCTGGCTGGTGGGTTATCCCGAACTGGGCAGCGCTCCTGGTCCCTACACCATTGAGCGACGACCGGGAATTTTTGAGCCGGCGCTTGATCCGACTCGAGAAGAGGTCTACAAGTTTCTCGAGAACTTTCTGGGTGAGATGGCAGCTCTGTTTCCTGATGCTTACTTACATATTGGCGGAGACGAGAACGAGGGAAAACAGTGGGATAGAAATCCCAAGATTCAAGCCTATATGAAGGAAAAAGGGATTAAGGACAATCACGCCCTCCAGGCCTATTTTAATCAACGCCTTTTGAAGATTCTGCAAAAACACGGAAAGAAAATGATCGGCTGGGACGAGATCCTGCAACCTGACCTTCCAAAAGACGTCGTCATCCACTCCTGGCGAGGAACTGCTGCGCTGGCCGAGGCTGCGCGCAAGGGCTATGACGGCATTCTCTCAAACGGCTATTACATCGATCTGATTTTTCCGGCGGCGCAACACTACACGGCCGATCCGCTGCCGGCCGACAGCACCTTAACCCCAGAACAGGCCCGGCACATTCTGGGTGGCGAAGCAACAATGTGGAGCGAATGGGTGACTCCGGAAACGATCGATTCGCGCATCTGGCCAAGGACAGCCGCGATTGCTGAAAGGCTCTGGTCACCTCGAAACGTGACAAATATCGAGGATATGTACCGACGTCTGGCAATCATTAGCGTGCAGTTGGAGGAGTTGGGGCTAACGCACAAAAAGAACCAGGACATGATGTTGCGCCGCTTGGTGCGTGGCGAAGAGGTTGGACCACTGCGAACGCTTGTTTCCATTATCGAACCAGTCAAGGAGTACCGTCGATACCAGATGCGGCCACAGACTATGTTGAGTCCACTCACGGGCGTGGTCGACGCTGCAACCCCGGACAGTGAGGCCGCTCGTAAATTCGCGCGAATGGTTGATGCTTATCTCGCTGATGCTCCGCGCTTCCTGATTTTTCGGGCAGAGCTTAACTCCGCCCTGAGTGACTGGCAGGCAGCCGGAGTGGCTCTCGAGCCGCTTATTGATCGCACCCCTTCACTCAAGGAAGTAAAACCATTGGCGCGAAACCTTACGGGCATTAGTGCCACCGGATTGGAAGCCCTGTCGTTCTTGAGTTTGGGATCGCGGCCCACCACCGAGTGGCGCGACCTGAAGCTGGCGCAACTGGATGAAGCCGCTAAGCCGCACGCCGCTTTGGAGTTCGTGGTCCTAGCCAGCCTTCGCAAACTAGTCATCGCGGCGATCGAGTTACCACGATTACAGACGATGAGTGGTAGTGAGTGGAACAACCACGTCAACTCCCTGGCCAGCCCCGCCAAAAAGTAAAAGGGTGTTCATCAAGGAGGGCTCCAAGAATGATTGATTTTTTCGCCACGGACGAAAAGACTAATCATTCTTGGAATCATCATTGGCGGCGGGGTTTTGAGACAGTGATCATGAGTCACGATTCGCCACTGCGAATGAAAATAGAATGAGAGCAGTCAATCTGATTTCGCAGAATTCTATTTTCATAAGAGCCTCAGAGCCACGCTCCCAACGGGCGGCGAAGCTGTGACGAAGAATTCAATCCCGCTTTATGCACGACGAGCGTAAGAAACACTAAGCGTGGAGGCATGCTGTGAAAGAAATCTATCCCGGTTTAATTCTTTGCCTTTCGCTTCTTTTGCAAAACCAACCCGCCTTGAAGGCTCAAACTTCGACAGAGGCACTCTCAATCCCGAAATTCACTTTGAGAAAGAGCGGGTTAGAGCTGGAACGACGCACCCAGGCGGGTACCTTCTTCAATGTGGTTGGTCGCCGATCCGCAGTTCTGGGCTATGAGCACCGCAGTCTTGAGTCGTGGGTTTACCCCTTGAAGCTTGTGGATGACTTCGAGCTGGCTTTTAAGATCGAAGGCTATCCCCTTGAGTTCCGTGCTACCGAAACTGCAGTCAAAATAAACTCTCGTCCCGAGGCTACAACTTTTACTTACTCCCACTCGGCCTTCACCGTGCAACACATCATTTTCGCGCCCGTAGACGAGCCCGGAATCATCATGTTGCTTGAGGTTAAGAGCACCCTTCCGATGACGGTGATAGTTTCGTTCCGACCCCGGCTAAAGCTTGCGTGGCCGGCTGGTCTAATGACTGCGAATTTGGGTTGGGAAAAGAAAGAGAACGTTTACTATCTCACTGAGGAGTCCAAACGGTTCGTCGGAGTGATTGGCTCGCCGGCAGCGCAGGACGTTTCGGTAATGCCCTACCAGGAAGAGCCGCGAGATGTGCCAGCACGATTTCTCATTAACACCACGCCTGAGAATCTCAAGACCAGCTTCATACCCATTGTCATTGCCGGCAGTGTCGAGGGGCGCGAGCAAGCAAAGGTCAACTACGATCGACTACTCAATAACATACCTGAGCTTTACGAAAAGACCGTTCTTCATTACGAGAAACTGGAGGACGATACCCCAAAGTTAAAATCACCGGACGAGCGTCTAAACATTGCTTTTAGCTGGGCCAAGGTTGGAGTAGATAAGGGTCTGGCAAGCAATCCTCTGCTGGGAACAGGTTTGGTTGCGGGATTTCGCACCTCGGGAGACAGCGAGCGTCCGGGGTTTGCCTGGTTTTTTGGTCGCGACGCACTCTGGACCGCTTTGGCTATTAATTCCTATGGTGATTTCGGGGTAACGAAAACAGCTCTGGATTTCTTAAGAAAGTTTCAGCGGGCCGATGGCAAGATTCCTCACGAGATTTCGCAGAGCGCTTCGCTAATTCCCTGGTTTACGGATTATGAATTTCCCTGGAACAGCGCGGATGGCTCGCCGCTCTATGTCATTGCTCAGGGTGACTACTGGCGTGCGACCGGGGACAAAGATTTTCTGGACAGCAGCTGGGAATCGATTGTCAAGGCTTATCGTTTTTCTGTGGCGACCGACACCGATGGTAATCACCTGATTGAGAATTCAAAGAAGACTCGGTTCGGGCATGGCTGGGTAGAAGGCGGTGCTCTTTATCCTCCACATGAAGAGATTTACCTGCAAGGGCTTTGGATTGAAGCCTCTCGTTGCCTGGCTGAAATGGCGGTCGCTGTCGGAGACAAAGCGCTGGCGGAAGCTGCTAGCGCTAACGCCGAGCGGACCAGAGCTGCGATGGAAGAAACTTACTGGCTTTCGGATCGAGGCTTTTACGCTTTTGGCACCAAGCTACCGACGGAAAAACCGGAAGAAGCAGAGCCTGGTCCCAACCTGGAATTACGCCAGGCGCGCCTGAACGAACTGAGCAAGCAGACTCTTGTTGATGAGAACACAGTGCTTCCAGGCGTGCCGCTCTGGTTTGGAACAATGAAGGCAGACCGGGCGCAACTGGAAATAGATCATCTGGGTAGCAGTGAGATTGCCACGGACTGGGGCGCGCGTATTATTTCAAACAAGAGCCAGCTCTATGATCCGCTTTCCTACCACAACGGTTCGGTTTGGCCACTTTTTACTGGCTGGGCCAGCATGGGGGCTTATCGTTATGGCCGTCCGCACGTTGGCTATCAGGCTTTGATGGCCAACGCCCTGCTCACCTACACCAGTTCGCTGGGATATGTGACCGAACTGCTGTCGGGCGACTTCAACGCACCTTTTGGGCGCTCGTCTCATCATCAGGTCTGGTCGGAAGCAATGGTAATCACGCCTCTGTTGCGTGGACTCCTCGGAATCGGAGTTACCGGTGGTGGCCGAGAATTGCGCTTCGCCCCGCAACTGCCGGCGGACTGGGACCACGTTGGAGCACTGAATGTGCCGGTCGGCAACAGAAAGTTCGATCTCAGTTTGAGGCGTAAGCCGGGATTGCTAACGGTAACTGTAACTAAACGCGAGCCATTACCAGCGGACAATGTGAATATTACGGTGGCGCCAGCCTTTCCCTTAGATGCCCGCATCAGAGAGGTGAGAGTTCGCGGACGAGCGACAAGGTTCACGCCCACCATCGATGGTGATATCCAGCGCGCAGAGGTTAAGTTTGAGGCCAAACAACCGGTAATCGAAGTCATTTACAGCTATCAGAGCGGTACTGATGTTTCTACCTGGCAGGAAATTCCCGAGCCAGGCGCCCACAGTAGTGGTTTGCGCATCCTTCGCTCACGTGCTGATCAGGAATCCCTGCAACTCAAGCTTGAAGGGCTGGGGGGCAAGTCATACAAGTTGAACGTTCGCAGCCCACACCAGATCGATGAAGTTAGCGGCGCGAAGCGCGAGTCGCGCACAGGTGACACGACGCGTTTTTTGATTAGTTTTGATGGAGCGGCAGACACCTATATCAGGCAAGAGTTGACGCTCCCAATTCGCCGTGGGTCGAGATAAAGCAGGTGACCTAGATAAACGCCGACCGCTGCGGGCTTGACTGGTAAAGGAAAAACTCAAGTTGGCAAATTTGCAGGTGAGGAAGGGGGCGAACGCGGCAAATTTGCAGGTGGGGAAGGGGGCAAGCGCTTTAGCGCGCGCCCCCGCTCAACTCCCAAAACATTCAACTAAAGGTTTCCCGGCGATTGAAACCTTCAAGCGCTTTTTTTAGGGCTGAGACATTGTCATCTAGGTTTGACATCTTTGAGAGTTGAGCGGGGGCGCGCGCTAAAGCGCTTGCCCCCTTCCTGACTTGCAAATTTGCCAACTTGAACTGTGACTTTGCGGCCTGAGTGCTTTGTGGGTTGAACGGGGCGCCCGGTTATGCGCATTTCAGTGCCTGCTGATTTCTCTGCTCAATGCTAATGGTTTCTTGAGAAATTTAGGGAGTTACGAATTATGAACCATCAATTTCGATCTCATTCTCGACGTAAGTATCTTATTTGTTTACCGATCTTTCTGGGACTGCTTTTTTCACCGTTAGTCTTGATCGGTTCATCACCTGAGCAGGCTTCTCGGGAACAACTCGCAGCGATTCAGAAATACATCAAACAAAGCTGGCAAGTTCTGATGCGTTCAAACGCAGACCTGGCCAAGGCCGCACCCGATCCTAAATTCAAGCCTAAAGCTGATGGACGGTGGCCAGTATATGTCTCGCGGCTCGAGAAGATTCAACCCATCGAACAAAGTTTACGAGCCCAGATGTCAGATAAGGACTTTGCTACTATCGAGATCCGGCAAGTGCCTGAGAATCCGGACGAAATCCGCGAGCATGGCTTGCTCTATCTTCCCCATCCTTATGTTGTGCCCGGCGGCCGCTTTAACGAGATGTATGGCTGGGACAGTTATTTCACCCTGGTGGGACTAGTACGTGACGGTGAAATACGGCTGGCCAAGAACATGACCAATAACTTTCTTTACCAGATCGAACACTATGGAAAAATACTGAACGCCAACCGGACTTATTACCTGTCACGCTCTCAACCTCCTTTTTTGACCCAGATGATTCTCGATGTCTATCGCAAGGAACCAAACAAAGTCTGGCTGCAGAAAACTGTTCCGGCAATCGAGAAGTACTATCGCCTCTGGACCGAGGAACCCCACCTCACCAGGGAAACTGGTCTGTCACGCTATTATGACTTTGGCGAGGGTCCAGCCCCTGAAGTCCTGTCGGGCGAGCGCGATGAGGAGGGACGGGACCATTACGACCTGGTCAAAGAGTACTACCGCACCCATGAGGTCAAAGATTATGACTTGAGTAAGTTTTACAACAAGGAAAAGGACGAGCTGACACCCCTGTTTTACAAGGGCGACCGCTCGATGCGCGAGTCGGGCTTTGATCCTTCAAATCGCTTTGGACCCTTCAATGCAGACATAATCAACTACGACCCGGTTTGTCTTAATTCCCTGCTCTATTTAATGGAGCTGGACACAGCGGAAATACTGCGCCTGCTTGGTCGTCAGCGTGAGGCTCGAGTTTGGACTGCTCGCGCCGCCGAGCGTCGCCGTAAGGTTAACGAGTTGATGTGGGATGAGCAGGATGGTCTTTACTATGACTACAACTTCGCTGAAAAGAGGGTGCGACGCTATCCTTTCGTTAGTACTTTTTATCCACTTTGGGTGGGGATAGCCACTCGCCAGCAAGCAGCGCGGCTGGTAAGTAACCTGACGAAGTTTGAGCGAGCCGGGGGGTTGCTTACCAGCACCAATGTAAGCGGCAATCAATGGGACGCTCCTTTTGGCTGGGCGCCCACCGAAATGATTGCTATCCAGGGACTGCGCCGTTACGGATACCCAGAAGCAGCCAATCGGCTGACCATAAATTTTCTTTCCACCATTCTTAAAGAATTCATTCAGCACAATACAATCGTGGAAAAGTACGATGTCGAACGACGAGAGTCGGAGGTCAGTGCGGGCCTGAAGTTTGGGTACAAGTCAAACGAGATCGGGTTTGGCTGGACCAATGCGGCGTTTACGGAACTCTACGCGCAGTTGCCGATCAAGGAACGAGCAAAAGTACTCAAGCTGGATGGTCTCGCCGTGCCGCAACTCTCCATGTTGGTGCACGAGAGATCGGGGCCGCGTTTCAATGAGGCCAGGTGATAAGGGCCTTAAAATCACATTAAGCCTTTTCGTTAGCGGTCTCTTAGATTTTACCTGGACATAAACTTAAGAAACAAAAATGGCTGGTCTCAATCTCGTAAGACCAGCCATTGGGGGCAAGGGATATCGAGAGAATCAGAAGAGCAATCTTGCTCCAAACTGCCATTGCCGCATCCTTGCATTGGGAAATGCCAGTGAAGTGATTCTGCCAGCATTTGGACTGTCAACCTCGGCGACGGGTAGACCCAGATTGACATTGTTGAAAATATTGAAAGCTTCGGCGCGGAATTGCGCCCTGACCCCTTCAGTGATGTTGAAATTTTTGAAAATCGAGAGATCGCTTTGGAAGAACGATGGTCCGCGCAGGCTGCCACGCTTGGCGTTCCCGAACTCACCCGCAGCGGCGCGAGCCCAGGGTCCTCCGGTTATAGCCCTGGTGGTCGGATTGATTGTGGCGCCCTGGAACCATTGGTTTTGGTTTTGATTACTGACATTTGGATCACCCACCAGATCCGGTCGGCATGGTCCGGAGTTGACACTGCAGTTGACACCCGACACACTTGGGGTGAAGGAAAGCCCGCTTTGCCAAGTGGTCGTGGAGTTGATTTGCCATCCGCCAACCAGGTAATCCAGAGCTCTGTTGGTACCTCCCAGGAATCTCTTGCCCCGCCCGACCGGTAAATCCCAAACCTCTGTAAAGAAGAACACGTGTTTGCGGTCGAAACTCGTGGGACCGCGCCCTAGCTCGCGGTTGTGAATGAAATAATTGTCTTCATTGTTTTGGGCGGACGAAAGAGTGTAATGCGCCAGAATATTTAGACCAGAAAGCCTGGTTTCAAACTTTGTCTGGAAAGCGTTGTAGCGATTATCGGCGTCATTGCCGTAATAAGTAATGCCTTGGCTCCATCCAAACCGGCTAAAGAAAGGCTTGCGCGAATTCTCTGGTCCGGGTCCAGCCACCGGTTGATTGGGATTATATGCTGGACCATCGCCTGCAAAGACGTGAGTTCCCTTGTTTCCCACGTAGCTCACCTCGAAGGAGGTGTTACTTGACAATTGGTGCTGAGCCGTTACGTTCCAGGCATCTAGTGTCGGTAATCTAAGCGTAAAGGAGCGGGCTCGCGCGTTAAGACCATCGGGTAGCGGTATTCGACCGTTGGATGGCACCGCTGGGAAGACCGGGGCCGGCGGACCCTGACTGAGAGTAAACACGGTTCTAAAGTCTTCTAGATCCAGCTGCTGAAAAGCAAGGACAGGCGGATTCTGTGTAACAGCATGACCAAAGATCGAGCCGAACACGCCGATGTCGAAGCTGCGACCATAGCCCGCTCGAATCACGGTCTTATCGGTCCATTGGTAAGCTATGCCGAGCCGCGGGGCAAATGCTTTATATGTCGGTTCGACGTTGAAGCGTTTGTTGACATCTCCGACACCACCAACGAAAAGCTCGCCGGTATCGAGATTAAGCAAGCTACCTGTTCCGGCTTCCTTAATACTCTCCGGGTAAACAAGCTCCCAGCGTAACCCATAGTTCAGCGTAAGCTTGTTTGACCACCGCCAGGTATCCTGGCCGTAAAAGTACCAGCGGCGTTGTTTCTCTTCAGCATCCGTCACGGTGCTGACAAATCTACCGAAATCGCTCACATTTCCGAGTAAGAATGTGGCCAGGCCTGTTCCGCCACTAGTCTGTGTTTGGTTCTGCGGATCAAGAGTCACCAGCGCCGTTCCCTGGTTGCGGAAGAACAATTGGCCGGAGCGATGTGAGTCAGAGGGTACGCGCAGGTTTTGTGCGAATCGGAGATCTGCGCCGACCTTGTAGGTGTGATTACCACGGAGGAATGTCCAGTTATTGACAAACTGCAGTTGCCTTTCTAATTGGGCTAATGGGCAGTTACACCCATTGGCAAACAGTGAAAATCCGAACTTGAATACCTCTCGATCATCAAAGCTGCCACGCCCTGGCGTCTCTATTCCAAAGGCCGGCATGCCGGATGTAAAAAAGTCATCAACATTTAAGCCTGGGATGCCAGCATCGGTGGCTGGACTGGTACCGATGCCGCCAGGCAATACATTTACTCGGTAGCGAAAGTAACCAACACGAAAGTCAGTAATTGTCTGTGGACTCAATGTGTAGTCAAAGCCCAAAGCCAACGACTGATTCCGAACTTTCGAACTTCCTGCAAAACGTGCACCACTTAAGTCCGGTCCGCCAACTTCGAAGCCAAATGCTCCGGGCTTGGTTCTCTCGAAGCGGGCAAAACTGTAACGCCCAAAGATATGCAGGTTCTGACCAACGTATTGGTCGTCGCGTATATTAAATTGGTCACCGTCGAACACATCCTGTCCGCTGGTGCTGAAGTTATTAACGATACCGGGGAGATTCGGAAGGGGTATGTTCCGCAAAAGGTTCTGGGCCGGCTGGGAAAGTCGTCCAGAAGGAATCATATTGCCCGCAAATGGTACCCGGCCTAAACCGGTAACAGGATCGCCACTTGCGGGATCATAAATCTGAATACCTTGCGCCAGATATTCGCTCAAGTTACCCATCCGTGCGAGGGCAGTCGGCACGGTTGTAAGCACCGAACCTCCTTCTTTGCTTCGAGTACCTTGAAAGTCTCCAAAGATAAAGTTTTTGTCAGTAATTATTTTCCACCCTAGTGATCCACCAAATTGACTCCAAAGGCTGTCCGGTAACAATTTTCCAGTGACGACGTCGGGAACGATATTTGTGAATGGATCTCTGGCCTGTGTCAGGTCAGTTCGGCGAAACATGAAGAGGCTGCCGTGGGGATCGTTAGATCCGGATCGGGTTTGAGCTGTCACAACGCCAGCATTTGCTTGACCGAATTCAGCATCATAGTTCTGCGTTGTGATCTTTGTTTCTGTAACCGACTCAAGCGTCGGATTCACCACAATGATGCCCAAAATGGGATCGCGATTATCCGTGCCGTCAAGCTGGAATGAAGTTCCGCTAAAGTGCTGGCCATTAACAAATGTTTGCAGCGATCCCTGAGGGTTCTCACTGGCTGCGTGATTCCAGCCAGGTAATTGTTGCGTACCTGGCGAGAGCAAAACGAACCTGGTGAAATTGCGATCAAATGTCGGCAACTCTTGAACCTGACGCTGGTTAAACGTAGTAGCAACGTCCGCCTTGTCAGTTTTGAGAGAAAGATCTAAAGCCTCTGAGCTGATCGTTACTGTTTCAGTAACGGCTCCGACTTCCATGCGGACGTCAGCGACTATCGATACGTCGGCCTTGACAACTACCTCCTGTAACGCGGTTTTATAACCATCCTGTTCCACTTTTAGCTGATAGGCGCCAGGAATGAGGTGCGTCAGCTCGTAGAAGCCCGACTCGTTGGTCTTTGCACCGCTGCTAACATTCTGAGCAATATGTGTAGCAGTTACGGACGCCGCATTAACCGATGCTCCCTGTGGATCGGTGACGGTGCCGGTTATTTTTCCATAGACTGCTTGAGCCTTAAGGTCTACAGCAAAAACGGCCAACAACAGCAGCCCCATCAGAAATGGCGCAACTTTGCTTATCTGCATGGTCGAGCTCCTTGTTTTTTTGAACCGGGGATTTCTTGGGGAACCGGAGGAACCCCGGCCGGCCTGGTGCCGCATCAATTATGAGACTAGGATCTCAGCTAAAGTGACTTTTGGGTGCGACAGAAATTACACCCGCGCTGGCCAGTAGTCAATATTTTTGTGACGAGGCGAATATTCAAGTTCTTGGGTTCAAGCTGAATTTGGCTTTTCATCCCTTCTTTTTCGAATAAACGTCAAAGTGTTTGTCATTGTTGACTCCCGGATCTTTTTGTCTTAGCTAAAATGATCATGAAAAGAACTGCTAAATGGCTTCTAGTAGCTGCCCTGATCACAATTTGTGTACAAGGTGTTGCAGGTCAGACGGAACGCCAAACACCAGCAAATCCGCAGCCCGCCACTAGTACGATCGGGCAGGCGCAAGCATTGCTAAGCGCCGGTCGCTTTGACGACGCAATCGTGGTGCTGAAAGCGCTGGCAAAATCTGGAGCCGATGATGCATCGGTCAACTACCTTTTGGGACTGGCCTTCTATCAAAAAGGAGATCATCCCAGGGCCGTCGAGTATCTGTCCGTGGCTATAAAGCACCTGCCAAAGAATAGCGCTCAATACCGGCAGGGAGTTCAGATGCTTGGCCTCTCTCTTTATCTACGTGGCGAACTGAAACAGGCTATTCCGTATCTTGAAGAAGTTAGCCGACAGTCTCCCGACAATGTGGAAAGCGCATACGTCCTGGGACTCAGCTATATTCAGACTCACCAAGCCGATAAGGCTCGCGAAGCATTTGCGCGAATGTTTCGTATCCCTGCCAATTCTGCGGCGGCCTATTTGCTCAATGCCCAGATGCTGATTCGGCAACAGTTCGAAACTATTGCTGAGAAAGAACTGCAAAAAGCCCTGGAACTCGACCCAAAACTACCGCAGGCAAATTTTCTGCTGGGCGAACTGGCAATCTTTCGGGCAGACCTCGATGGAGGCGTTGAACTCCTCAAAAAAGAGATTGCTCTTAATCCGGCCTTCGGCATGGCCTATTACAGGTTAGGAGATGCATACGCCAGACAGCTTAAATGGGGGGACGCGGTCGACCCACTCCAGAAATCGATCTGGCTTAATCCGTTTTTCAGTGGCCCCTATATTGTTTTAGGAAAAGTGCATTTCAAAAGGGGCGATCTGGCAAACGCGGAAACAATTCTCAGGCGAGCCCTGGTCATGGACCCGAACAACTTCTCAGGTCACCATCTACTCGGTCAGGTTCTGCGACAAGCCAATCGCCTGGAAGAGGCTAAAAAAGAGTTTGAGTTGGCCGAGCGGCTGCGGACCAATTCAGACAATCAGAGAAGATGATCGCGAAGGAGCCGCAGGTTTTAACGGCCGAACAACATGAAAGTCCACTACTGACTACTATGTTTAAAACCGGATTCCCACTCGTGATTTTCTATCTGACTATAGCCGCCGCCTTCCTGATAGGTGGATCCGATCCCCTGGCCGTTAGCTGGCTGACACTACCCTCTACCATATCAAGCACAACCGAACCTGGATTTCCTGTCACGTTTGTAGACATAGCCGGGCAAGCCGGACTTTCCGAACCGATTGTGTATGGTGGTCTTGAACAAAAGAAATACATCATCGAAACCAATGGTAGCGGCGTAGCTTTTCTGGATTACGATAACGATGGCTGGACGGATATTCTCCTTCTCAATGGCAGTCGCCTCGAAGGATTTCCTCGGGGAAAAGAACCCACCACCAAGTTATATCGGAATAATCGCAAGGGTAGCTTCGCGGATGTAACAGCCCGAGCCGGAGTTAGCTCGACCGGTTGGGGATCGGGGATTTGTGCCGGCGACTACAACAATGACGGGTTCGACGATTTCTACTTGACCTATTGGGGTCGGAATGTTCTCTATCAGAATAGTGGCAAAGGTACATTCATCGAGGTCACTCAAAAGGCTGGACTGACAGCAGAAAGAGATCGCTGGGGTTCCGGTTGTACTTTCGTTGACTACGATCGTGACGGAGACCTGGATCTTTTTGTCGCCAACTACTTGAAGTTCGATCTCACCACGGCCCCTGAACCCGGGAAAGCAGCAAATTGCTTCTGGAAAGGAATTCCAGTTAATTGCGGGCCGAAGGGTCTACCCACCGACACCAATCTGCTTTATCAGAACAACGGAGATGGCACGTTCTCAGATGTCTCAGATAAGTCCCGAGTTGCGGCGGTCAAGAATCGCTATTCGATGACGGCGATTACCACCGACTTCAATAACGATGGCTGGCCGGATATCTATGTCGCCTGTGATTCAACCGCCAGCACGCTTTACCGAAACAATCGCGACGGAACGTTTACAGATGTGGCCCTGGAGACTGGAACGGCTTATAACGAAGATGGCCAGGCTCAGGCCGGCATGGGCGTTACCATTGGCGACTACAATCGGGACGGACTCCTGGACATTTTCAAGACTCACTTTGCGGACGATCTGCCGGTGCTCTACAAGCACAGCGGCAGGGATTTCTATGATGATGCCTCGCGCGCGGCGGGTTTTGATCATACTCGTCATGTTCAATGGGGCACTGGATTCGCCGACTTCGATAACGACAGTTTTCCAGACCTTCTGATTGCCACCGGCAATGTCTACCCTGAGGTGGAGAAACTCTTCCCAGAGTATGCTCATCGAGGCCCGCGGCTGATCTATCAAAACCTTGGCAATGGACGGTTCAAAGATGTTACCGCGCAGGCTGGCTCTGGTGCCTTGACTCCAAAATCCAGTCGCGGCACGGCCTTTGGAGATTTTGACAATGATGGCGATGTGGATGTTCTGGTGATGAACATGAACGAGCCGCCTTCGTTGTTGCGTAATGAATACATCACCAGGCGAGCTGGGCTGACTAACAACTGGTTGCGACTTAAGCTGATAGGCTCGAAGTCAAATCGCAGTGCGATTGGCGCCAGGGTGGTGGTCAAGGATGGCCAGCGTTTGCAGGTCCAGGAAATAACCAGCCAGTCCAGCTACTATTCACACAACGATCTCCGCCTACACTTCGGCATGGGCTCAAGCTCGAAGGTTGAGCAAATCGAGATCCGCTGGCCCAGTGGTGAGACTGAGACTCTCAAGGACATTGCCGTAAATCAGACCGTACGAATCAAAGAAGGCAGCGGCGTAGTGAGATAGGATGATTCGGCGCGATTCCAAAGGAAAAAATCCACAGATTACGCAGATTACACAGATTAAAACAGGAAAGAGAAAAGTTATTTCGTGTTCCTTCGCGGATCGTATTCCGTCGCGGACCGTGTTCCTTAGCAGATCGTATTTTGATTAAAGTCAAAATCCACCCTCTCGTTTTTGTTCTTTCTTTATCTGTGTAATCTGTGTAATCTGTGGGTTTTCTCGGGAACCCAGCTAGGGCTCACCTAAGGGCTTTACGCGCGGGTTGAGCTCTTTTGCTTTCTCGTAGGCAGCCTGAGCAGCTTCGGTTTGGCCCTTTTTCAAAAGTGCTTTCGCCAACTGATAGTGACCGGTTGCGCTGGTTGGATCGAGTTCGACAGCAGACTGAAATCCCTCAATAGCCTCGTCAATCTTGCCTTCCTTGAACCGGGCGATACCGGTGTTAATCGCAAACACCGCCGCTTGCTGATTTGACTTGATCCGGTTAAGACGAACAGCCTCCTGGAACTCTTTTCGCGCTGCCTCGAGCTCACCCCTCTGCCGTAAAACCGTCCCAAGAGTATTGCGTATCTCCGGCGCGTTAGGTGCATACTGCAAAGCCTGGCGTAGAGCTGCAACAGCACCGTCCAGCTTTCCTTGTTGCTGCTGCACAGTACCGAGTGCATAGTGGGCTTCCGCATAATCGGGTTTGACCTCGATTGCAGTTTTCAGGGCCGCTGCAGCCTCGTCGAGATTCGACTGCTGCAGCAGAATAACGCCAAGAAGGTAATGAGCTTCCGGCAACGAAGGTTGAATTGAAATAGCTTTCCTTAACGCGCTGACTGCCTCAACCAGCTCATCCTTCTGCTTCAAAGCCAGACCCAGACTATAGTGAGCTTCGGCATTGTCCGGTGTCTGCGCCAGGATTTCCCGATAAACGGCAATCGCGCCAACATAATCTCCTTTCTGAATGAGCACAGTACCAAGATTGTAACGAGCAACCATATTGTTGGGCTCAAGCTTGAGCGCGGCCTGGAAGGCTGCACTGGCGCCTTCGGCATCCCGACTTCGCATCAAGGCCAGGCCTAAGTCTATTCGCGGACGCGCCAGATCGGACCGGAGTTCAACGACTCTACTCAATGTTTCGATTGCCATTTCCAGATCATCAGCAGAGAGTAGTGCCAGGCCCAATGCGTGCAGCGGCTCAACAGATCGCGGCCTTAACTTGACAGCTTTCTCCAGCGATGCAATAGCAACTTGAAGGTCGCCACTCTTTTGCAGACTTAGTCCCAGGTAATAGTGCGCATTGGCGTGCTCTGGAAGCAGATTAACAGCCTCTTTCAATGCAGCCACTGCGCCCGGAATGTCCTCGGAAAACCACCGAGCCGCGCCCAGGTAATAATGAGCCTCGCCGAAATCCGGTTTAAGTCTAACCGCCTGCTCAAACTCTCGGACTGAGTCCTGAAGCAGGCCCTTTACCCCCAGAGCATAACCGAGCGAAGAATGTGCTTCTGCCAGATTGGGGTCCAGCTCAACCGCCTGGCGATACTGGATTATGGCTGACTCCACATCCTGGTTTTGTTGATAGGCTTTGCCCAGCAGCAATCGACCCCCAGGTTCGCGTGGTTTCAAAGCAATTGCTTTTTCGGCGATGGCAATGGCTTCATCAACCTCCCCTGCTTGCAACAACAGTGAGGTCAACTCCAGGTATGCTTCGTAAAAGCGTGGATTTATCTGGATTGCTCTACGATAGGCCGCCGCGGCCTCGCGGGTCTCTCCCTTAGTTGCTCGAGCTTTCCCGAGCGCATGGTGGGCGTCCGCGAACTTTGGATTCAGCTTGATCGAGCGAGACAATTCCGCAATTGCCTCCTCCAGCTGCTGCTGTGCAAGGAGCTCTACACCCTTGTTGTAGTGGCGTCTAGCAGAGGGTGCCGAAGGTTTTTGTGCGTAAGTGCAAGTGGCAAGGGTCACAACCAAAATAAGAAGGACGACAATCGAGTTAAGCCGGAGCCGCGGGGGATCGCCTAGAGCCTGAAACTGGAGTCCCAGATTAGTGAGACGACGATTTCGAACCCATACAGTTAGTGGGAGTACATTCATTTTTCTAGAAGGTTTAGAGTTTTGGCCAATACTCCTTCGAACCTCAGCCTTTGCGCACCAGACCAACCTTCTCTTTAACGGTGATGATTTGGTTAGCTACGATATTGTTCAAGGTATCCACCTGGCCGCTCGGCCATTGAATTACGATCGCCTTAACTCTTTTGTTTTCTCCCAGGCCAAAATGGACTCGCAGATCACTTTGCGAGTAGTAACTGCCACCACTCCGAATCTCATCAATCTGGCTGCCATCTTCAGTAATGCACTTAAGGCGCGCACCAATACCATTACGATTCGATTTAACCCCTATGGCCTTGATTTTGATCCAATTATTTTGGTTGCTTGATTCGGCTCGTAGCAGTTGTGGTGGTGCGTTTACCGAATTGATCAGCACATCTATGTCGCCGTCATTATCAAAATCACCAAAAGCGCTGCCCCGAGAGGCATTCGGGTCCATTACTGCCCCACCAGCAAAAGTGGAAACATCTGCAAAGCGCCCATTGCGAAGGTTGTGATAGAGCACCTTTCGCTGCGCGTAACGGGTTTCCGCCAGCTGTTCGACTTCGGGATAAACGTGTCCGTTCACCAGGAAAATATCGATCCAGCCGTCGTTGTCTAAATCTATAAAACCGCACCCCCAGCCCAACCAACGCGTGTTCACCACCAAGCCGGCTGAGAAAGTAACGTCTTCGAAGATGCCTTTGGGTGTATTCAGATAAAGCGATGAGGTGTCTTCCGAGAAATTTGTCTTGAAAATATCCAGCCACCCGTCACGATTAAAATCACCTGCAGTAACTCCCATGCCCGCCTGAGGCTTTCCATCCAGACTCAGAGCGCAACCCGACTCGATGCCGATATCCGTAAAAGTTCCATTCTTGTTGTTGTGATAGAGCGCGGCTGGGGCCGAGTCGTTCCCGACATAGATGTCTGGCCAACCATCATTGTCAAAATCCGCGGTCAGCACACCCAGGCCGTAGGTTCCATTGGTCTTGGTAATTCCAGACGGCTCGGTAACATCTATGAAAGTGCCATCACCTTTATTCCGGTAGAGCATATTTATGCCACCAGGTAAGCCCGGAGGGCCGCAAGCTACTTTGAGACCTCTGTAAAGACAGGGGCCTGTCTCAGGCAAAGGCGCGGTTTTCAGATCAAGATTGATGTAACTGGCGACAAAGAGGTCGAGTTGGCCGTCGCGGTCGTAGTCTAAAAAAGCGCACCCGGATCCCCAGCGCGTGCGGTTATTTGCAACTCCGGCCCGCTCAGCAACCTCCGCAAACGTCCCATTACCCTGGTTGCGGTAGAGAGCGTTCTTGCCAAAGCTGGTGACAAACATGTCGTCGTAGCCGTCATTGTCATAGTCTCCGGCACACACCGCCTGGTTCCAGGCCGTGCGAGCCAGCCCGGCTTTCTCGGTAACTTCAGTAAACTTGCCCGCGCCGTTATTTCGATACAATCGATTTGTCGAAGTCACATTTGCTGGTAATCCATCCAGGCGGGTACCACTAAGCAGAAAGATGTCCTGCCAACCATCATTATCGTAGTCAAGAAAGGCTGCACCGGTTCCGGTGGTTTCCAGCAGATACCTGTTCCGGTGCTCGTCGCCAAAAATCGTCTTCGCGGTCAGGCCGGCCTGGCCGGCAATGTTGACAAAACTTACACCGAACGAGGAATTGGTCTTGTCGGGTTGCGAGTCTTGACCGCTGACGTGATTAAAGACTAGAAACAGTGCGCCAATTGCCGACAGAACCGCTGCCATAGAGGTTGAGTTGTTCATGAGGAACCCTTCGCCAGGACTCTTGTCAAGTAGAGAAAAACTCCTTTCAGTTTAACTTGTCTGGGATTCGCTTAGGTTAAACGAGATAGGTAGTTCGCAGTCAAGTCTGAGCGCCTCAACCAGCCTGCGGAGCAGGCGTCAGCATAAAGCCTTCTGGGGTTCCGCTGCGCTCCACCCCAGGCTCTAAGCTCTCGCCTGCTACGCAGGCTGTTTGAAGTGTTAGCGAACATATTGGGACCTCCGCGTCAATTTAAGGCTTGCCCATTTACTTCTTTCGCACAGCTTTAACTTGTGGTAAGACTGGCAGCCTATGAAACTGGTTGCCGGGCTGTTGTTATCTACATTGCCAAACTACTTTTTACAGGCACCGCCGAAGCTTCCCCCAATCCAATTTGTTGACATCACCAGTAGGTCCGGCATCACCTGGAACCTTCAAAATCTCGCACCCGGCGAAGACTACCTGATCGAGACAATGGGTGGAGGGGGCGGTTTCCTCGATTACAACAATGACGGTTGGCTGGATATTTATCTCGTCTGCTATTCGCAAACACCACAACCTCCCAACGCCGCGAAATTAAGGGATGTGCTTTATCGAAATAATGGTGATGGCACATTTACTGATGTGACTGAAAAATCGGGCATTTCAAATAGCATGCGCGGCATGGGCCTGGCAGTTGGGGACATTGACAATGACGGTTGGTCAGACATCTATGTAACAGGTTTTGGAGCCAGTAAGCTATATCGAAATAATCGCGATGGCACATTTGCGGATGTCACTACCCGGTCGGGAACGGGAAACAACGAATGGGGTACGAGCGCGGCATTCGTGGACTTTGATAACGACGGCTATCTGGACCTCTATGTCTGCAACTACCTCGCTTTTGCCAGCGAAGAAAAGCTTCCCTGCACTTTTTTTGATGACAAACCGTATTGTTACATCGCCCGCATGAAAGGTTCGCAGAGCCGCTTGTTTCGCAACAACGGGGATGGCACTTTCACAGACGTCAGTAAGAAAGCCAGGATTGACCTTCCAGGTAAAGGTTTGGGTGTAATTGCTTTTGACTACAATAACGACGAGCGTATAGATATTTTTCAGGCAAACGACACCGCTGCTAATTTTCTGTTTCGCAATCAGGGTGATGGCACATTCTCGGAAGTGGCGCTCGAAGCGGGAGTCGCTTTTGACCCAAACGGCCGGGCACGCGGTGGCATGGGTGTAGACGCTGAAGATATAGATGGCGATGGCCTTCAGGATATTTTTGTCGCAAACTTCTCGAGCGAAACCAACGCTTTCTTTCAAAACGGTCCCGACGGACTCTTTACCGAAACCACATTCAAGATGGGCCTGGGCCAGATCAGTATCCCGATGAGTGGTTTCGGGTCACGTTTTCTGGATTACAACAATGACGGACTAACCGATCTCTTTGTTTTAAACGGCCATCCTTTTGAGCCGATTAATAAGCTATTTCCCGAAACCACTTACCGCGAACCGCCGTTTCTTTTTCGGAACACAGGTAAGGAGTTTCGCGAAACGGCACGAGAACACGGAGTCGCACTAAATAAAAACTATTCCGGGCGCGGTCTGGCCGTGGGCGACATTGACAACGATGGCGATCCAGATCTTTTGTTGATGAACGTGGGCCAGCCACCTGCATTGCTGCGTAACGACGGGGGTCACAAGAACCACTGGCTGGGCCTTAAGCTGGTGGGAACCACGAGCAACCGCGATGCTATCGGGGCGAAAGTTTCAGTGGTCTCGGGAGGAAAGCGGAAGACCAGGCAATTACTCGGCGGCACGAGTTACTGCTCGGCCTCAGACCTTCGATTACTGTTTGGCCTGGGATCCCGAGCCAGGGTTGAAGTGGTGGAAATAAGGTGGCCAAGTGGAGTAACTACTCGCCTCAGGAACCTAGCTTCGAACCGCTACCACACTATTAACGAGCCTGCTGAACAATGATTACTTCCCGGTGGGCCCGCTGCCCTCAGTAACCTTTAGGTAGCGATTTGCCGGCAGATTAGTAAACCGATCGATCTTTCCGCTTGGCCAGCGGACCTCCAACACATCAACTTTGGAGACTGGGCCCAGTCCCAACACCTCTCGAGGATCATTTGAGGAAAGGTAACTTCCACCTCCGCTTCTTAAGCGAGCTCTTTTTATGCCACCAGCCCGCCAGGTGATCATTGTGCCGACGGCACCCGGGTTACTTTTAGTGGCGGCTAGTTCCAGACCAAGCCAGTTGTTCCGGTTACCCCCCTCGTTACGTAACAAGACTGGAGCTTGCCCATTGTTTGAAACCAGCACGTCCAGATCGCCATCGTTGTCGATGTCTCCAACCGCCATTCCCCTGCCTGAAAAGGCCCTGGCAAAGATCGGACCCGATTCGGCACTTACATTCCTAAACGCTTTTCCGGTATTTTCAAATAACAGCATCTGCTCCTGGTATTTCACACGCGGGTTGCGCATCTCAACAAAGTCGTCAGGATGGCCATTTACCAAAAACAAGTCCACATCCCCATCGTTGTCGTAATCGAAGAATTTCAAGCCCCAGCCGCTGAGCCATTGAGTAGCGGGTCCAATTTCGCCGGGCTGGTCCGTAAAGGTCAGATCTTTTTCATTGTGATACAGACTGAAAAATTCCTGGTCAATATTGGCAACAAACAGATCCTGCCAACCATCGCCATCATAGTCCGCTGCATCCACACCCATCCCGGAGCGAGGTTTCCCCGCACTGCTGTAGGCTACTCCCGCCGGTAAACCCAGTTCTTCGAACTTACCAGTCCCATCATTGACAAAAAGAAAATTCTGCACCGTGTCGTTGGCTACGAACAGATCCAACATTCCGTCATTATTGACGTCTGTGGCAACGGCCCCGAACGACTTGCCAGGAAAATTTCCGATTCCCGACTGTCTGCTAACGTCGGCGAAGGTGCCGTCGCCATTGTTACGAAAGAGATAGCTTGGTCGCGGTTTATAGTAGCGAGGAATGCAGTAGTAGCGCCGGCTCAAGTCGTCTGTGCATAAGACGTTCAAAGTCTTGTCATAATAAACAAAGCTCGACACAAACAGATCAAGCTTACCGTCCTTGTCATAATCAAACCAGGTTGCACAGGTGGACCATCCGTCGATATTCAAGCCTGCTTTTTCGGTCAGATCCACAAATTTTCCATTACCGAGGTTGCGATAGAGAATATTCTTTCCATAGCCCGTTATGTAGAGATCCTGCCAGCCATCGCCATCATAATCTGCCGCCGCCACTCCCATCCCGAAGACTCCGCCAGCCACCCCTGCTTTTTCAGTTACGTCACTAAAAGTTCCATCGCGGTTATTCCGATAAAGGGCGTTTTTGAGTGGTGTCTCAGGTGTGAAGAAATCAGACTTTCCACTGTTCACGAAATAGATGTCCATCCAACCATCGTTGTCATAATCGAACAGGGCGCAGCCAGCGCCCACTGTTTCGGGCAGATGCCTATCCGCAGTGTGTGCATTATTGTGTCGCCACGAGAGGCCGCTTTTAGTCGCGGGCACTTCTTCGAAGGTGACGGCAGCCTTCCGTGCACTGCCGGACCGCTGTGCCCGACCAGCAACTGGCAAAGCGAGCATTAGTGCGACAATCAGCAAAAAAGGCATAGAGTTTGTCGGGAAAACCTGGTCGGACCTAACAACTTGCGGTTCTGCCGCCTTCTGTGCGGAAAGCCTCTGGCTTTCCGCAGCCACCCTCTCGATTTTGCGGCTCTGCCGCCTTCCGTGCGGAAAGCCTCTGGCTTTTCGGCACCGTATTCAATAGACAGGGCGCGAGGCTTTGCCTCGCCGTCGGTGAGGCAAAGCCTCACGCTAAGAATAATAGGAAGCGAACGGAAAGCCGGAGGCTTTCCGCACGGAAGGCGGCAGAGCCGCAGAAGACTCAGTTTCTCTCGAAAAGCCGAAGGCTTTCCGCACGGAGGCGGCAGAGCAGCAGAAGACTCAGTCTCACTCGGAAAGCCACAGGCTTTCCGCACGGAAGGCGGCAGAGCCGCAGAAATTCCAAACCCATTCGGAGCTGTGCCAGGCGAAGCTTTTACAAAAGGTAATCAGCGAGGTTTTGGCAGCGGTGAGGCAACATCACCCTCTGTCTGAGCTGGCTTCCGGGCTCGCCTCAACTCTTCCACTATTCGCATTTGTTTCTGGGCCTTCTCCGTCTCCTTTAGCCGGGCGTAAAGCACTGCCAGGCTGTAGTGCGCCTTAGGATCGTTAGGGTTGAGGTTTACACTCAGCTCCAAAGCTTCCCTTGCAAGGGCGTAGTTTCTTAACTTCAGATAGCTGGCTCCCAGGGCTGCGTGCGGAAACGAGTAGGAAGGGACCAATTGAATGGCTTTCTTAAACAGCTCGATCGCCCGCAGATCCTCGTTTTGCTCCTGAAAGATCAGTCCTAGATAGTAGAAAGTTTCCGGAACGGACTTATCTTTTTCCAGACTCTGTTCCAACCACTGGCGTGCTTCCGCGAATTTTTTTTGCTCCAGAAGCACATAACCCAAATGCATCTGCGCCTTCGGACTCTCAGGCTGGAGCTCCACCGCTCGGCGAAATGCTTGTTCGGCTTCCACCAGATCTGGTTTCATCAGCCAGGTGTTACCCAGCTCCATAAAGTATGTGGGTTCGTCGTCCTTAATCTTTATGGCTGCTCGTAACGAAGTATTGGCCTCTTCAAAAAGCCCCGCCCTGATGGCAACCTGAGCAAACCTGAACAAAGTGTCAGGTGAGGCAGCCTCCAGTTTTCTTGCCCGACTCAAATGTTCCAGGGCAGCATCACGGTCACCTCGCAGCTGGGCCGCCTGAGCCAAACCAAGAACCGCATCTGCCTCGTCCTTTTGTTGACCGAGCGCCTGCTGAAAACTTTCTTCGGCCTTAGCCGCATCATTCACTCGCAAGTACGCATCACCAAGCAAAATGAGCATCGGTTTTGTGAGTCCGGTCGTCGCTTGGGTGCGTTCAAGAATTTCTATACTGCGCTCGGGCTCCCCTTGCCCCAGAAACAGTCTGGCCAGCCAAACGGCGGCTTCGCTGTGGCCGGGATTTTCACGCAGCACTGCCTGCAAGTGAAGAGCGGTGTTCTGCGGTTCCTTCTTGAGAGAGTAGAGATAAGCCAGGTTCAGGCGCGCACCCACGAAATGGACGTCTATGCGCACGGCGGTCAAAAATAATTTTTCCGCCTCCGCAAGTCTTCCTTGCTGCGCCCGCACGGTGCCTAGCAGGTTAAGCGCAAAGGCGTCATTGGGTCTGGCTTTTAAGATCCGGCTAAGTTGAAGTTCAGCCTCGAGAAGTTGTTTGTTACTGATTAGCTCGGCTGCTTTAGTCAGTTGCTGGTCAGGGTTTCGGCCCTGTCCATGGACTTCGCCTGGTAGGCGTACAATTGGAAAACTAACACCGACCACAACTGTTAACGCTATGGCTCGTGGTAATAGTAGAAACACGTCGATACTCGGTGATTTCCGAAGGTTTTCCCGTGTAGCTAGTGGGCTAAGGGATTTCAAAACTGTCCTTATATTATATAGGAGGCAGCAAAAGTTTGGATGCCACGGGCTTGCCCCGTGGAGTCTCACGCTCATCACTACCGAGGAGTTGCACGGCGCATCATGATGCCACGGGCTTGCCCCGTGGAGTCTCACGCTCATCACTACCGGGGAGTTGCACGGCGCATCATGATGCCACGGGCTTGCCCCGTGGAGTTTCACGCTCGTCACTACCGAGGAGTTGCGCGGCGCATCAGGATGCCACGGGCTTGCCCCGTGGAGTCTCACGTTGGCCACTCCGACAAAATTCTTCTTTCATAGGTTACCCTGAAAAGCACCAAGTGGTTAATGGCAAAATTGCACGGAACATCTCCAGCTTGGAAGTTTTCGGGTCGATTTGTGTCATTTTGTGGATCTTTGGTGCCGATAACTGCTTGATGCCCGACTTCAACATACGGATCGAGATCCTTATCGGAGAGACCAGCGTGAGACTCCACGGGGCAAGCCCGTGGCATCCTGATGTGCCGCGCAACTCCTCGGCCGTAGTTGCGAGCGTGAACCTCCACGGGGCAAGCCCGTGGCATCCTGATCTGCCGCGCAACTCCTCGGCCGTAGCTGCGAGCGTGAATCTCCACGGGGCAAGCCCGTGGCATCCTCAGACGCCGCGCAACTCCTCGGCCGTAGTTGCGAACGTGAACCTCCACGGGGCAAGCCCGTGGCATCCTGATCTGCCGCGCAACTCCTCGGGCGTAGTTGCAAGCGTGAGACTCCACCGGAGCCCGTGGCATCAACATAACGCTTTAAAGCCATAGCGAAGTCTTTCCGATCAGTTAAGCCCTGCCCTTCCCTGATGGTAAGAATCTTGTTAACGGGGGCTCCCGTTACCTTGTCGACCGTGCCGCTGGGCCAGCTGACCTCGATGAGATCTATTTTGTTTCTCTGCTCCAGACCAAAGTGCAGGCGCAGGTCGTTTTGCGAGAGATAGCTGTCCCCGCTGTAGACCTCGGCTATCTGGCTGAGGTCGCCGGAAACAACTTTGACCCGAGCGCCAATCCCATCACGATTTGACTTGCTCCCGAGTAATTTGATCAGTATCGAGTTACCGGAGTTTCCCCCGTCATTCCGAAGTATTTGTGGCGCTCCATCCAGGTTATTAATGACAATGTCCACATCTCCATCATTGTCTAAATCGCCAAAGGCAGTGCCGCGACCAACCCGTTTCTCCTTCAGAGAGAGACCAAGCTCCTGGCCTATCTCTGTAAATTTTCCCTTCCGAGTGTTGCGGTGGATAAAGTTCCGTTGGCGATAGGTAGGTATTTGCGGATAAACGTGCCCATTGGCGACGAATAGATCCACCCATCCGTCATTATCGTAATCGAAGAATTTTGTCCCCCATCCCACATAAGGAAGACTGACTGCGGCTACATTAGCAGCATGGGAAACATCAGTGAATGCGCCCTGACCGTCATTGCGATAAAGCGTGTTGTAGTCATCATCAAAATTCGTTACGAACAGATCTAGCTTGCCGTCATTATCATAGTCCCCCAAAGTCACGCCCATGCTTCCTTGTTCGCCACCGTTTTCGTTCACAGCTACTCCAGCGGTGAATCCGATCTCTTTGAAGGTCCCGTCCCCTTTATTTTTGTAGAGGAAGTTCGGGGTTGAGTCGTTGGCCACAAAGATGTCGATCAGACCGTCGCCATCCAGGTCGCTGCAAATTATGCCCATTCCGTAATAGCCGTCCGGATCCGAAACTCCGGCCTTTTTGGTGACATCAGTAAAAGTGCCATTACCCTCGTTGTGGTAAAGCGTATCACCGTCCCCGGGCAAGCCACGCGGGCCACACTGCACCGGGATGCCTTTATACTGACACAATTTGCCCACACCAAACTCCGGCAGCTTCTTAAAGTCGAAAGCCACATAGTTTGAGACGAAGAGGTCGAGCCGGCCATCGTTATCGTAATCTACAAAGGCTGCTCCAGCTGACCAGCGCGAATCACCAACTTGGGCGGATGCAGTTACATCCGTGAAAGTGCCATCACCATTATTCTTCAACAGGTGGTTAGGGCCAACACAGGTAACATACAAGTCAGTAAACCCGTCATTATTATAGTCGCCGGCGGCCGCTCCCATGCCCCATCCGATGTCTGCGACTCCAGCCTTATCCGCGACATCAGTAAAGGTGCCGTCTCGATTATTGTGGTAGAGAGCACTTTTGGTTTTCCTATTACTTTTAAAAAGATCGACAGTCAGTGAGTTAACGAAGTAGATGTCCAGATACCCGTCGTTGTCATAGTCAATCAGGGCAACACCGCCGCTCATCGATTCCACGATGTACCTTTTCTCGGGAGAGGAGATGTGGAGAAACTTTATGCCCGCTTCTGCGGTAACGTCGGTGAAGCGCACCGCCAAAGGTTCCGGTACATTGACCGCCAAGGCTTTGCTTGGGTTTACGGACAGAGGATAAAACGGGTTCACCGGCAGGGGGGCAAGCGAGAACCAAGCAACTAAAATAAGTAAACTTGCTTTTTTCAGGGTCACACTCAGCTCCCACTGCAATTCTAAGCCTGCGAAGCAGGCGATAGCATAAAGCCCGGGGTGGAGGGTAGCGGAACCCCAGGATAGCGTTGAAAAAGATTTGGAGCCCGCGGCAGCGGGCGACAGCAGGATCGTAACCAAGAATCCCAAACCCTCACTCACGCTTCAGGCTGTCGCCCGTTATCACGGGCTATCGTAATGATCGCACTGTGGTCCCTGGGGTTGCGCTGCGCTCCACCCCAGGCTTTATGCTTTCGCCTGCTTCGCAGGCTAAGGCCTTTTAATTCTTTTCCGGACTTGTTTCCCTCCGGGCCTTTTCCTTCAGCTGTTTTGAAAGTTCGAGATGGGTGTTCCCTTCTGCCTTGCGTCCGGCCGCAAGATAGGCACGACCCAACTGGTAGTGAACGTGAGCCTGGTCAGGTTCAAGTTTTGCAGCCTTCTCCAGAGACTCAACTGCGCTTCGAATTTTGCCTGTTTGCAAGAGAGCCTTGCCAAGCTCGAAATGGGCATTCGCAAAATCAGGTTTTGCCTGGATCACCTCTTGCAGTATTCGCATACCCCTTTCAGTTTCTTGAAGCGCCAGGAGGGTATAGCCAAGGTGATATTTGGCTTGTAAGTCACCAGGATTCAGAGTCAGCTCGGCTTCGAACTCTCGGATCGCCTCCTCTAGTTTGCCGAGCTTTAGTTGGATGGTGCCCGAGTAGAAGTGTGCCAGTCGAATTTTACTGTCCAGCGCGATAGCAGCCTTTAGTTCCTCGAGAGCCTTGGCGTTTTCACCACGCTGGTAGTGCGCTTGACCGAGCAGAAGATGAACCTGCGGGGTGTTGCCAGCCAAACTGAGCATACGCTGAATGTATTCGCTCATGGCGTCGGTCTTTCCCAGTTTCCCCAAAGAGAGCGCCAGGTGATAGTAAACTCCTACGTCCTGTGGTTTCGCGATCACGACCTCGCCCAGTAATTCCGAGGCCCTGGCGTAATCCTCCAAGGCAAAGTAGCTTAGACCCAGAAGGTGTTTAGCGTTGAGATTCCCAGGGTGAGTTCTGAGCTCGTTTTCAAGCGCTATCACCGCGTCTTTGTACGACTCAATCTTGAAATTAGCGAGACCCAGATTGTACTGGAGTCCTTCCTGCTGATCGTTCCATTTCGCTGCCAGGGCGAACTGCTCTGCGGCGGCTTTAAAGTCCTCTCGTTGAGCCCGGAGCAATCCGATACTGTTATGCGCTGCCGCAATGACTTTTGTGTAGTAAGCAGATTCGGTCTGTAGCGCTTCTTTAGTTTTCTCCGCGAGCGGTTTCGGTTGAGCAATCAAACCTGCTGGACGGTCGAGATCTGTTACGTTGCTCGGCTCAGCCGACCGTTCGGCGCCCACGAAGGCCCTCATCTTCTGCTCATCTCTTCTAAAGGCTTTGGACTTGAGGCTCCGGGAAATCTCGAGCTCTTTCTCGCCCTCTTGACGCTGTCCAACTTTTAAGAGTGACTGGCCAAGCCGAAAGTGAGCGTTTGCCAGCACCTCATCATCCTTGCCCGGATTAGTGCTAAGAGTTATGACCTTTTTCAGAGCGGCGACCGCTGCATCGTGTTTGTTCAGACCCTGGTAAGTCTGTCCCAGATAAAAATACGGATCCGGATTATCAGGTTGGAGACTGGAAGCTTTCTCCAGCAAGCCGACTGCCAAATCCCATTTTCTTTCGATCGTGTAGACAATACCCAGGTAATAGTTGGCGAAGAACTCGTCTGGATGTTTACGCAGCTCGATCTTGAACTCTTGCTCGGCTTCACTGAGTCTGCTGGTGCCATCCTTCAGCAAATAGGTTAGGCCCAGATAGTAGTGAACCCGCGGAAAATCAGGATCAATGGCAATTCCCTTCTTAAACTCAGTAATCGCTTCCTGTAGAAAGCCCGTCTCTCGATAAGCCCGGCCAATAAGCACATGGAGCTGGGGCCGATTACCCAGTTGTGCCACCATCCGATCGAAGATTTGCCGAGCCTGAGACAACTGACGCTGCTTTAAGTGCGCCAGGCCAAGCGTATAGGCAACGTCGTAATCTTTGGGTGCGAGCTTAAGGGCGAGCAGGAGTTGAGTAGCGGCCTGGGCAAACTCGCCCTTCATGAAATGCGTTTTACCGAGCATGTGCCGCGCGGCAACATTTTGGGGATCGGTTTTCAAGACACTGTCCAGGCTGATCCTGGCCTGCTCAAATTGTCCCGCATGAAAGTACGAGATTGATAGGTCAATAAGGGTGTCCGACGCAGCTGGTTTGTGGGCTAAAGCTGACTCCAGCGCATTCACTGAGGCGGCATAGTTGGCCTGGGCAAAGTAGATCTTCCCAACTTTTTGATAAGCCTTCGCCAGGATCGAGCGGTATTCAATTTCAGCAGCAGGAAGATTTCCAGAGCTTTGCAGAGCTTCAGCCGCCCGGTAGTGTTGTTGAAACGAATCAGTTGGAGACTGGGGCAGCGAGAGTACGAGTAACAGGAGGAAAAAAGCGCGATTCATTATCACATGAATTAAGGGAGACTTGGCCTAAACGTAGACGGAGAATTGAATTGTTCATTCAATTCTCCGTCCAGTTTTAACTGCGCTGCAGTATATCAGAAGTTAAACTTCAAACCGAACTGAATCTCGCGGGAACTCTGGGTAGCACTGAGAGTGCCAAAAGCACTGTTGGTGGGGCGACCAAAGTCTGGCTGAGTTTGGTTACCCTGAAAATTCAAAGCCGTATTAAAGCCGACGAAGTTCGGGTGGTTGAAGATGTTGAAAAACTCCGCTCGGAATTGAATTCCATAACGTTCCTTGAATCTCCAATTCTTAGCCAGGGAGAAATCAACATTGGTTATCGATTTACCTCGAATTGCGCCTTTGCCCAGGTTGCCCAGTTGTCCCACCCCCGGCAAAGCGAAGGCGGCAGGGTTGAGATGCTGGATAGAGTCGTTGGTATTGAGGTAGACGGGTACGCCTTGAACCAGGTTCGGGCGCTGGCCGTTGTTCGATGCCGTACCTAGAGTATTCACGCCCGAGGTTAACTCAATTGGAGTTGCACCGAAATAGGAGAAGATCCCATTCAGCTGCCAATCCCCGATGGTATATTCCGCTGCCTTGCCCCAGTGGCTGAACGTCGGCAGGGAGTACACAATGTTGCCAACAAAAGTGTGCCGGCGATCCAGATCTGAATCCCCTTTGTCGGCATTGAAATTGAAGGGGTCGGCCACGGAGTTGGTGAAAGCCGTCAGAGCCACATCCGAAATAGCATGACCCCAGGTATAGGCTGCCTGGAAGGCCAGGCGTTGACTGAAGCGCCGATTTAACCAGAGCTGCATGGCATGGTAGCTCGAGTTGCCATTGGACTGATCCATGGTGACTGGCCCGAGATTCGGTAACCGGCGATTACTGGCGAAGAGCGCATCGGTACTGCGACCCTCACGAATAGCCCGGGCCACCTGAACACGCGCGGAGGCGGAACTTCCGTCGCAACCAGAGCCTCGACATGGAGCATCCGCCGGAATGTCGTTAAACGGCACATTGCGGCGCCAGATGTGCAACCCATGATTTCCTATGTAGGAGGCTTCAAAGACAGTGTCTTTCATAATTTCGCGAGACACAGTCAAATTCCACTGATAACTCTCAGGTGGCCGGTAGTTTTCGTCGACCGCGTTAAAGTTACCGGTGGCGCTTACACCGACCACAGCATTTCTTAGCCCTGGACCAATGGTATCGAGGCTACGGAAAGCCGGGTTGCTGGCCAGAGTGTCTGTCTCGCCAGACCAACCTGAATCAACTGCCGTGGTCCACGGCGGATTTTGACTTAAACGTAGAAGGTCTTCAATAACCTGAGCTCGACTCATATAGCGGCCAAATCCAAGTCGCAGTGCAGTCTTGCCATCACCGAAGACATCCCAGGCCAGTCCGACACGAGGCTGGAAACCTGCCTTGTAAGTCTTTATCAAAGCCCGACCCAATCCAACCTGGGCACCCTGATCTGCAGTGATCAGGCCGGTACGGAAATCCAGGCCGTTGAAGAGTCGCGGAATGAAATTGGAAATACGATTTTCTTTCTCCCAGGCTGGCGGGAACCGCGAGTAGCGTAACCCAAGCGTCAAGGTAACTCTCGAATGAATCTTCCAGGTGTCGTTAGCATATAACTCGAAGTCGCGCCAACGGCCATCCGCGATCTCCGTATGATCGATTTCGGCGTAGTTGACCAGCGGCAGATCTCTCACCAACAGGTCAGCGATGCAGTTTCCGGTCTTGTTACCACACCCCTGTATGGCGTAAGGCTGATTGCCACCCGCGGCCCCGATGCTGGGTTCATCCTTGAAATTATGGCTAAACAGCACTCCCAGCTTGAGGTCGTGAGAACCTATTACCTTAGAAAAATCGTCCTTCCAGATGTAAAGGTCTTCACGATTCTGCCAGGGAGCCTGGTGCCAAATCGTTGGATATCCACCACCCCCAAGAGGCCCCCAGAAAAGGGATGGAGGACCGGCGCCAACGTCTCCCTCGTGAGGAAACACAGTGGGAAACCTGGAGCGGATCTCTTCACTTAACGCCTCAGTCTCCGGGCTGGTGGCAATGATAATGTCGTTACCCGCAACTGAAAATTGAAAGTCGTTCACGGCTGTGGCGCTTAAGACGTTAGTCAGCTTCACTGAAAAACTTCGGCTCGGTTGGTCCCAATCCGATGACAAGGTTGGGAAGGGCGTATCTCCCCAAAAGTTTCCCGAAGCGACACCGTGCGTCCAGGTCTCGTTGATCCAGCGCACCATCACATTCATCTTGTCGGTGATGTTTGCATCGATGCGAATTAGATCCTGGCGCGTGTTGGTCGGCTGGGATGGCGCGGCGGCCCAATTGGGATTCGCCCGAACATCGCTGGCGTTGGCATCTGGATAAATCTTAACAAACGACAGGCCCACCGGACTAAGCTGCGCGGTTGGAATTCTGTTTCCCGGGTAGCAACCGGGATCTACTGGATTAGAACCATAATTCAGAGGGTTATCAGGATTGCAGACTTGCCCGGGCCGATGAGGTAGTGGTCCAGTAAGGCGTTCTCTTGGGGCGCTGAAATCTCCAAGCTTTTCCGCGGCCGTCGGTACAAAACCCGTAAGTGTCTGACCTCGTTTTTCGCGGCGCCACTCCTCTGACCAGAAGAAGAAGATCTTGTTTTTCCAGATTGGGCCGTTGAAATTGCCACCAAAATTCTTGTACTCCAAGACTCCTTTTTTTGCTCCTGTACGATTAAGAAAGAAGCTGTTCGCATTTAAGGAATCATCGCGCAGAAAATAAAAGCCGGTACCGTGAAAATCATTACCGCCGCCTTTGGTGATCAGGTTGACTACGGCTCCCTGAGCCTGGCCAAATTCCGCGCTGAAGCTGTTGCGCTCGACCCGAAACTCCTGAATGGCATCGATGGAAGGAAACACCAGGAGCGTTCGATTTGACCCGACGTCCATGTTGTTAACACCGTCAATCGTCCAAAGATTGGAATTTGACTGGTTGCCATTCACAGACATGTCAACTCCGGAATCGAGCCCGGTGCCACCAGTCCGGAAGGCGCCCCCCGCACCTGATTGAGTGACTGGCGAAGTGCCCGGCACCAGTAAAGCCAGTTGGGCGTAATTGCGCCCGTTCAGGGGCAACTGCGAAACCTGTTTCTCTGAAACCAGGCTGCTGACCTCGCCGCTCCGCGTTTCGACAATCGCGGCGTCGCTCGAGATAGTGACGGTTTCCGTGACCTGGCCTACCTGAACTTCGAGGTTTACTGTCTTATTCTCGCTAACGTGCAGTACGACCCCGGGGACAAGAGACTTCTTGAACCCCTGTGGGGCAGCGCTGATGGAGTATCGACCTGCAGGTAAGCTGGGAGCTGAATAAAATCCATCGTCATTTGTGCGAACGGTGCGCGAAGCGCCGGTATTCTCCTCTTGGAAGGTCACCTCAGCATTGGCAACCGCAGCCCCTTGCTGGTCTCTGACAGTGCCTGTGATGTTTCCAGCAGTACTCGATTGGGCACGCACGGTAAATAGAATACCGACGCTTAAGAGAAGTATCAGTGCTCCCCCAAACTTCTTCAACATACACACCTCCCGATTTAATTCACGGAGTCCGCCGCAAATCTCTCTTAACAAGACCTTGGCAAGTCGGCACTTAGAAGTTTAAGTCTACCTACTGGGCCAACCTTGCCGATTAATCATGCGAGGTTAGTACTTAACGAAAATGATTACTCCCAAAGGAGTTTTTGTGGCTAATTAGTTCAAGATTACCCGTGCTCGCACCCATTTGAATGACCTATAAGCGGTGAAAGGTCTATGCGTAACACTTTGTTGCATGGCCTAGCAAAAGCATTTAATACTATTTCCGTTTCTTGTCAGGTACTTTTTGTCATCTCCGGGTATTAAATGTGGATTTGGAGTGTATGGCGAGCTTTGTTTGCTCGCAAAACAAACATTTGGTAGGGGTTACGTTACTGACACGGAGGCGAATTTTCCCGCCAGAACCAGGCTCAAAGCGCCCATCAGGGTGGGTTGCGGGCCCAGAGTGGAGGCCATGATGTCCGTCAAAGGTAGTCCTCGGCAGCTGGTCACCTCGACTCCAGACTTGACGTCTTCCGAAATCAGCCGCCAGGCTCTAACAATCGGACCACCAACGATCACCGCCTCGGGTGACAATCCGCGAATCAGGTTCGCGATTCCAATGCCAAGAAAGTGTGCTGTTTCCTTGAGTGCATGGCGTGCCTCACCCTCGCCTCCAAGGGCCCGGTTGACGATTTCATCAAAAGCTGCGTTCGCCGGTTTCCGGATCTCTTTTCTAAGGGTACTGTAACGGGCCACCGCAGCCCGTTCTGACGAGAATGCTTCCCAGCACTCATGGCTACCCGAAGCACAGGCCACCGGGGCCCCTGTGCCAATCGTCATGTGACCAAATTCACCGGCGGCCCCACCTTCACCGCGGTACACTTGCCCGTCAAAAACTATTCCGGTACCCACACCCTCTGCCACCAGGACGAGGATAAAGTCTCGCACCTCCCGAATCTCAGGTCGACCAAACCAGAGTTCGGCAAGCGCGGCCGCATTCGCATCGTTATCCATTCGCACGGGCAATCCGACGTGGTCACTCAGCTGCTCGATCAACGGAAGGTCACGCCATTCAAAATGTGGTATGTAAAGCGCGTTCGTGTCGGGATCAACCAGTCCCGGCAGGCTGACACCGATTCCCTCGATTTTCCCTCCGCCCCTGGACACAAGCTTCTTCACTCGAGCGACAATCTCACGCATGGTGACGGTGGCGTCCGCATCGGTCTGAAACTCTTCTTGTTCCAGCACCCGGCCGGCCAGGTCGCTAGTGGCCACCACAGTCCGGGCAGTGCCTACGTCCACGCCGACCGCAAAAGCATCCGCGGTCCGGAGCGAAAGCAGGATTGGAGGACGCCCCCCGGTCGACTCACCGCTCAACTCCTGGATAAGTCCATCAACGCGAAGCTCCTCGACAATTAGCGAGACCGTAGAACGTTGCAGGGCCGTCTCGTGGGCAATCTCAGCGCGCGAGATGGGCCCTCTCTCCCGGACATAATTGAGCACGATCTGACGATTGATGTTTCGAATCGTGTTCGAGCGGGCCACATTCGCTTTTCTCAAATCTATCCGCCGCATGGGTATCCAGACCTAACTGATAGTGGAGAAACACCAGAATGAAATCTGAGTTTCCATCCGATTTATTGAACCGCAATAAGTATTACAACCGTGGCCCACAGTCAACAAATTTTTTGAGCATATCACGGCAGAACGATCAAACAGGGCGTCCCTTTTCCGACTGTGGGGCCGCCCGGCTTGCAAAAAGGGCCCTCCTGATCGTGCATTCAGCCGGGCCACTCTTGATCCTCAAAAAACCGGATAGTGGGGTAAATCTGTGGACAGATTTACCCCACTATCAAAAACCGACGCCGATTGTAGGCTGCTCCTAATGGGGGTATACTAGTTAGTTCTCCGTTGATAAGTTCCCTCAGGAAAGCCGGGCGATGAACAACATTCTCAATCGATTGTGTTCAGTGGCTGCCGTCTTCGCCTGTACCGTCACCACACCGACTTTAGCGCAACAACCAATGCGCGGCGCCCCAGCGGATCGCACAAACCAGGAACGAGCGCGCCAGCAGAACATTAGCAATCGTGAATGGCAACTCAGAAACTTCGGGAATGAACCGAAGAACACCTCCGATCAGAAAAAAGTTCAGGCCCTTGGCGAACAGATCGAACAGGACTTCAATCGAATTTTGATTCTTCACAATGAGTTCGCGAAGGCGATTTCGGCCCAGCAGCAGCTGGATTACCAATTCATAGCCGCAGCTTCGAATGAAATCCGGAAGCGAGCCAGCAGGCTGCAGACTAATCTGGCTCTTAGCGAACCCGAGAGCCAGCCGGAAAAATCTAAAACGGCTGTAACTTTGAGTCCTGACCAATTAAGGTCCGAACTGATCACTCTCTGTACGGAGATTAAGAACTTCGTTACTAATCCCGTGATCGAGACCCCGGGCACAATTAATCTCGAGCAATTAACCAAGGCCAGGAAAGACTTGGCAGACATTATTGTAATCAGCGACTCTATCAAGAAGGCGGCTGAGAAATTAGACAAAGCTACTAACTAGCCAAGCCCGCCCTTGCCGGTATCCGCTCGAAGGGCTGGCTGCCAGCGAATGCCTACTGTGGCTTAGAAGTTTGAACCGGTTGGGGTGACGGGTGGGGCACTGACCTGACGAAGACTATCGGCTCACTCGCCGTAACGCCCTTTCCCTGAGTAACAGTGATCATTTGGTTTGGCTTCACGCCTGTTACGCTCTCCCTTTTCCCACCGGGCCAGCCTATCTCAAGACTTACTGTTATTCCCTCTTCGGGCTTCCCTAGTCCAAAAGTCAGCGGTAATTCACTCTGAGAGCAGTAGCTGGATCCCGTTCTAATCATTCCAGACATCGTTTTGCCATTGGACGTCTTCACCGTAACCCTGGCACCGACGCCGCTGCTGTTGGCTTTAGCGCCAATCGCTTTCACCCGAAGCAGATCATTCTGATTAGCATTATCGTTGCGCAACAGACGAGCGGGTCCGTTGTTAGCTGTCAATAAAAGATCCAGGTCCCCGTCGTTATCGAAGTCCCCAAAGGCACCTCCCCGGCCAACAACCGGTCGCTTTAGTTCACGTCCAACTTGCTCAGTTACTTCGACAAACTTTCTTTTGCCCCTGTTTTGAAAGAGGTGTGGAGGTTGCGCGTACTTAACCTTCGGCTGCACTACACTGATGTCGTCGGAGACATGGCCGTTGGTCGCAAAGATATCCAGCAGACCGTCGAGATCATAGTCGAAGAAGAAGCAGGCGAAAGTAAGCGAACGGGCAGATGATCTGCCGATCCCGGAAGTTGCCGCTTCGTCGGTAAACAGCCCCGAACCCTCGTTGCGATAAAGCGCCATGCGCTCGTTGGTAAAGTTTCCAATCACGACACTCTGCCGGCCCGAGCCATCGTAGTCAGCGGCATCTACTCCCATGCCAGCGCGGGCGGTGCCGGCTTCGCTGAAGGCCACCCCCGCCATAACGGCAACGTCGGTAAAAGTGGAGTTGTGGTTATTGCGAAAAAGTTTGTTCGGTTCAGTGTCGTTGGCGAGAAAAAGATCCAGCCAGCCGTCATTATCAAAATCCAGCAGTGCTACACCCAGCGTCTTCCCCGCCGGATCATTTAGCCCGGCCTGCTGGGTGATGTTTTCGAATCTGCCATTACCGCGATTGTGATACAAGGTCGAGCTCTGGCCCTTGTAAGACTGCGGCGTGCAGTACGACTTGTTCTTACCGTCAAGACTGCAAAATTGATCTGTTTCCACAGACCATTCGACGTAATTACCTACGAATAGATCCAATTTCCCGTCGTTGTCGAAATCAAACCAGGCCGCACTCGTGGAAAAGCCCGGATCTCCTAACCCCGCAGTCTTCGTAGCCTCGACAAATTTACCGTTACCGAGGTTGCGAAAGAGGTGGTTTGGACCGAGACAAGTGATGTAGATGTCCTGGTGACCATCATTATCGTAATCTGCCACGGCGACACCGATACCGTACATTTCGACGGCCAGTCCGGACTGCCGCGCAACATCCGTGAAGGTGCTATCCTTGTTATTCCGGTAAAGAGCCGGATAGGATTTGCGTTTTTTCTGATCGGGCCAATCCATTGAATTCACGAGCAGGATGTCCTGCCAACCATCATTGTCGAAATCCAAAAAGGCACAGCCCGCTCCGATGCTTTCGGGCAGATACTTTTTTCCAAAGGCTCCGTTATTATGTTTGAAACGGATACCCGCCTGAGCGGTTACATCCACAAATTCAATCGAACCAGAGGGCCTGACCGGACTGGGACTTGGAGAGGGCGAGGCTGTAGCTACTACCTCGCTCGACTGGGGCGCCGCCGGGGCATTGAGCTGTGATTCTTTGCAGGAGGAAAATACGAAGGCAAGCAGAAGCGCTACGCTACAAATCATCGCGTGGCGAAACCTTAAAGACTTTTCTTCAATTTTTTCCACTGCGACACAATGGCCCATTCTTCGTTCCGCAAAGTTAGGTCGAGAACAAACGAACCACGAAATGTGCGGCTTTGCCGCCTTCCGTGCGGAAAGCCTACGGCTTTCCGTTTTGCTTTTTTATTGTTCTCAGCGCGAGGCTTTGCCTCGCCGTCGGTGAGGCAAAGCCTCGCCAGCTGTCTATTAAATTGGTACCGGAAAGCCAGAGGCTTTCCGCACGGAAAGCGGCAGAGCCGCAGAAACGCCGGGTTGGCCCGGAAAGCCGGAGGCTTTCCGCACCGAAGGCGGCTGAGCCGCAGAAACTTCTTCAGAGCCTTCCTAAGCTTCCACAACTGATCGGCGTGAATCTCGCCACATTTCAATCAGCATTGCCGCTGGACCAACAATAAACAAAGCAAACAATGGCGCATAAACCACTTCGTTCAACCTTAAGAACATCTCCATCAGGGCCACGAAAAATACAACCACACACTGGCCGGTCCTTGAGCGTACAGTCGTCCGCGGATCGGTCACCATAAAAAACACAAAGAGCTGATACATCGGACCGGTGATCGGGGCAACTTCGGCCTGCCAGGGATGTCCGGTTATGAAGCTACGCAGGAAAGCCAATACAAAAAACGACGCTACGTAGGTTGCGCTAATATGAAAGCGACGGGCCCGCCAGATAATTACCGAACCCAAAACCCAAATGACGATTAAAGGCCACTTGAAATTTCCCCATTGAATGCTTAAAGCCGCAACCGACTCGGGGGCCAGTAGCAGGAGCGCGCAGATGCCAAAGTTTGACGGATTCCAAAGATGACGACCCCGAACCCTGAGAACATACTTCGACATGATCGAGAGGACGGTGCAGAGAGCATACGGCCAGAAGGCAGGCGAGCGAATAAGGATGCCAACGCTGATACCGGTGATATAGGCACTCGCGAGATTTAGCCATTTGCCAAAAAATATTCGCCCCAGCAGCAACTCGGTGACGATGGCGGCAATAATTGCCAGGGCGGTTCGTTCGTAACTTTCAAGAATGCCGTAGGCAAAGTGCCCGACCAGCAGAATAAAGGTAATGAAGAGTGGGGCGAGATAGCGATTATCGAAACGGAATTTTTTGCGCTCTCTTACTTCAAGCGGCGGGGAAAGCGCTGGTTCGGTCGTTGACTGGCTCATTCCATCTCCCGGATGCGGAGGCTCTGACCGATTGGCGGGGCTTGAACAGACTGAACCCTTCCCGAGGGCCAGCGAACCTCGACCCTCTCAACCCGAGGGTCTTTGCCCAGACCAAAATTGAGCCGGCGTTGGTTCTGTGCGCAAAAGCCACTTCCCCCGGAAACGTGCTGTACCTGTTGCCTGCCATTCCAGAAGAGTCGGACCTCGGCCCCAATCGCGCTGCGGTTGCTGGACGTCCCCTCTAATTCAATAGCCAGCCACTTGTTCTCAGGCGCGGGGGTGTTCTTGTAGATTAGCAGTGGGCCTTTTTGATTGGCTACGACAACATCAAGCACGCCGCGATTCCATAAATCCACCAGCGCTACCGCCCGGCCATCCAGTAAATCGGTCACACCTACAGCGTGGGCCACGTTAATGAACTTACCAGCGCCATCGTTAAGCCACAGTCGTTTTGGTTGATAACCAGAGAGGCTGCGCCCCTCCATCGGAGGCCAGTGAGCAGCGTCTGCAATAATTGTCGAGTTGCCCCCGGCGATCTTTGAAAAATCGTACCAGTAGTTTCGGTCACGGTCGGCTGAAACATAACCATTAACCAGATAGAGGTCGAGCGTGCCGTCGTTGTTCAAATCACCAAATTGGGCGCCAAAACTCCACCCTCCTAATTCAACGTCCATTTCGCGGGCGAGATTATTATATTGAAGTGATTCTCCAACAGATCCCTCTCTAGGAACCCAGAGATTGTTTCCCTGAATCAGCACGCCATCCTCAGAAATGTTTGAAACGTAGATTGCATACTTCCCATTATTCAGGATGTCGCCAACGGCGGCATTCATCCCACTCTTTGGTGAGAAGCCGACGCCGGCTCGTTTTCCGACTTCGCGAAAGCGGCCGCCATCGTTGAAAAAGAGTTCCGAGATTCCATAGTCGTTTGCGATAAAAAGATCCTGCCGTCCGGTACCTCGCAAGTCAGCCGCCACGGCGGCCAGAGCCCAGCGACGAGTGTCGATCCCGACCTCGCGACTTACTTCTGCAAACAGGCCGTCACCTAAGTTATGAAAAAGGTATTTCCGGCCGCCGTTCGTTGCATATTCAAAACTCTCGGGCATCATTCTCGTTGTTTTCAGATGCCACAGATCCACATCCTCGGCATAGTAGCCGCCGAGAAACAGATCGAGCCTGCCGTCGTTGTCATAGTCGAACCAGACCGCAGTGTTTGCGTTTACCCAGGAAGGAAGTTGAGCCCGCTCGGTCACTCGGGTAAACCCCGCACCCGCGTCGTTGTGAAATAGTTCCGGCCGGCCCCACTTATAGAGGAAAAGGTCCTCGTAGCCGTCGTTGTCGTAGTCTCCCCAAACCGACCCCATCGAAACGCCAGTCCCTGGCTGATTTAAATCGGCGATCTGCAGTTCTGCGGCTACCTCCTTAAATGAGCCGTCCGTTTGATTGCGAAAAAGCGCGTTCTTGCTTCCTTCACCACTATTGGTCACGTAGATATCGGCCCAACCGTCACGGTTGAAGTCGACGATTGAAACGGCTGCGCCCATCGAGGCCACCTGGGGCATGATGTGGCTCAGTCTTGAATCGAGAGTTGGCGCCTGGTGAATAAAATTTACGCCAACAGTTTTGGCAACTTCCTCCAGGAAGAATCCATGGCGCGCCAGGGCAGTGGCTTTGTCAAAAGTCTGTGGCACCTGACGCCGGCCCGAAAAACGCTTTATGAGGAACGGTGTCGCCAGTAACGCAACAAAGCTCAGAATAAGCAGAATCTTTGCGGTCTTGTTGGGAATCATTTGTTATTGGGCCGCAACGCCTTCAAAAACACATCGGGTGTTACATAGCGGGTATGATAGATCTGCCAGTCAAGCGGATAGCGGCGATAGACCCACTCGTCCTCCAACCTGCCAGGTGCGGTGATGTATTGCCGTTTTCCGTGATAAGGCAATGGTAGAACAGTCTTTGAAAAAGTCGAATTAAAATCACCATCTTTGATCCAACCTTCGCCCACGAAGACAAAATCGCGCACCCACCCGTGAGGAGGTGGGGGTGGGACCACAAAGCGAAGCGAAATTTCATCGCCTGCATTCATAATTATGTAGCGGTCATCCACCTGCGCCAAAAGTTCACGAACGTCCCCAAAGCGAGTGTAGTAGCCAATCAGGTCGCGCCAACGCTGTCGTGAGCCCGCCGAGTGATTGTAGTCAGGCAATTCGGGCGAGGATTCATTGGCCCGATTGATCACGGAAAAACCGCGATACTGCAAGTCTGCAATTGCGGGAAGCAACTTCCAGATTTTCGGCTCGACTGCCGCCGCTTCAGAGGCCCATTCCAGCGCGTCCCAATAAACTTCCAAGTTTGTGCGCAACCGCAGTTGACGAGGCGTGCCCGGTCGAAAGACTTTGGAAATATCAAACAAACATATTTTCTTTCTGCCGGCAGGAAACCCTAAATTACTTTGGGCCACCCGCCAGCCACCGCGACCGTCCGGCACTTCCAAGCTCAACGGTTTAGCCTGCTCCTGCCGACCCTGACTGATAGCCACATTGATTGAAGAGTCAGTCGGATGCATCCAACCCTGGGCAATTAACCAGAGCGGTCCCGACTCAGGCACCTGAGCCCCCAGATCAACCTGCACATAATGATCTCGGGTAACTCCCTGATACTTACCCCTGCCGAAGGTATCAAGGTACTTTCCGTCCAGGTTAAGCAAAGTATCGGTGACATCCAGACCGCGGTCATCAATCGCGCGCGCAATCTTTCTGGGAGCGGAAACTGTGGTGACGGCTAACTTGACTGGCGGGATGACAAAGCGCTCGTCTACAAAAATCTCAGTCCCGGCAGGATGATCTACCGTCATTAGCGCCAGAAAATCGTAGTAGTAGGTTTCCCAGAGTTCTGCTGTAATCCGCAAATCATAGAAACCATCCTGAGCCACCAACTGGTCACGACCGATCTTGTACCATTCTTCGGTCGCTTCGACTCGCGCGGTCCCCAGCGTGTTAATGCGTAAACCAATCGCGGATCCCCAGGGAGCCGCATCTTTTACAAACTCCATTCGTTTGCCGTTGAAGGCAAAAAGAAAAGGACAGGAACCCTTCAACCTTTGCTCGGCTACGATTTCCTGATCTGCTTTAACTTCAAATTCGGCGCGTACGGATCCATTGGGCCAAACTATGCGCACGACATCTGCTCCCGTTTGGTTTCCCAAGCCAAAGTGGAGCAATGGACTCGTAATCGGCTGCTTTTGCACCAGCATGCCTGAGCGAATTTCTACTTCCCCACCTATACCAAATGAGTTAATTCGCTGATCACCTACGGCCTGGCTGGCACGTGGGCGAATTATTTGCCAGTGATAGTTTTCCTTAGCCGAGTTTATAGCTTGCACTGGCCTGCCATCTGAAGTAAGTCCTAACAAATCAAGCCGGCCATCTGCATTCAAATCCGCTACGCCAAAGAACCTTGCCGGCCCGACTTTCTGCTCTAATAGTTGCAACTGATTTCTCTCATCGGCGAGCCAGATTAAGGCACCACTGGGCTCCTGTCCGTCCAGTGAGGCAAGCATTAGATCTAACCCACCATTGTTATCCAGGTCAGCCACACTGAGATGCACCGTGCTGTTGGCAGTGTAGGTTGTTGTCGCCGGCAGGCGTGCAATTTCAACGACAGTCCAACTCTCGCCGCCATTCTGATCTGAAATCCTGGCAATCGTACCGTCAGGCCGGAGCACTATTAGGTCCAGGATTCCATCGACATTGACGTCCGCGATCGCTAGAGCGTTCAAAGGAGGCAGGTCTGCCGATAGCAAACGCCTGCGGAACTGACCCGTTCGCTCGTTAAAGAAGACGTGAGGCCGACTTTCTCCGTCGAGCATTGCTGCATCGGGATCGCCATCGCCATCCAAATCTCCCCAGACGAACGCCTTTAAGCCTCGGACGTCGGCGAAAGGCTGGGTTTGG